>Ga0316204_10004675_pt1 | contig 24133 bp, 20 predicted proteins | sample 6monrhotite_MG_2_FD_205661 | JGI IMG/M metagenome (GOLD analysis project Ga0316204, IMG submission 205661) | Microbial mat bacterial communities from mineral coupon in-situ incubated in ocean water Damariscotta River, Maine, United States -... | ecosystem: Environmental > Aquatic > Marine >... | reverse complement strand
AATAAACCTTCGATACAGACGTGTATCGACAAGAATATTGATCACTCCGATTTAAAGCTTTGACTTGTAAGGGTGGATCTAGATAATGAAGTTGAAGTCTTAATTACCAATTTATATGATGAACAAGAATTTCCAGCGAAGTGCTTTAAACACCTGTACCACCTGCGTTGGGGCATTGAAGAAAACTATAAACGCTTAAAGCAATGGTTGGAAGTTGAAAACTTTTCAGGTAAAACAGCCTTAGCTGTACAGCAAGATTTTTACGCTAAAATCCTAGCCACAAATCTCACCCAGTTTTTGTGTGTCCAAGCTCAGAAAAAAGTTAATCAAAATACAAAAAAGACCAAACTAGACTATCAGGTAAACTTCGCACAAGGTGTATCTAAAGTGAAACATAAGATGGTTAGACTTATTTTTTTAGCAAAACGCCTGTCCAAATCAGTCACAGATCAGATAAGGCAATTAGTTGAATCGTTGAGTTCATCTCCAACGGCTGTCCGTGAAAACAGGCATTTTAATCGAAATATTAAATCTAAAAAGAGTCATTTCTTCTTTCAAGAATATAAAAGATCATTGTAAATCAATGGGTTATGACTTAACTTAATGGCATTTGGACGCTACCCTTTTATATTTTCCAACAACTTCCAAACTAAATTCCCCCGGAATCAAATCGTCTTAGCAATCAAATCAGCCCTCAGAAAACCGCCTTTAGTCAAAAGCTTTTCAGAAAACTTAGGGTTCCGGCGAGATTTATAGGCCTCTAATATTTTCTTGAGTCCATTCGCTTCTAGTAGAGAAATATTGATATCAGTGTCCATTTCTGCTGAATCAATAAAGTCCTGTGAAAAGCTAGATGCAACAATCAGGGTCTGGGCAACACGCTTTGCATTTGCCTCACAACGATTAACGTAAGCTTTAACTTACCTCTTTCGAGTCATAAATCCGAATCAAATTAGACCCAGCCTGTTTGGCCTGATACATCGCCATATCAGCCCACTTAAAAAGGTTTTCAACACTGGCGTCGTGGCCGATGAATAGCACCACACCGATGCTCAACGTGCAACGATGCTCAATGGTGGTTTCCGCTTTGCCTTCGTGCTGAATTTGCAAGATGTAAGGTTCACTCAAGGCTGAGCGGATATTCTCAACGACATCGCTGGCTTGCTTTGTGGAACAGGCTTTATTCACATTCAACTCACTAAGCACTACCACAAACTCATCGCCACCGAAACGCGCGACAGTATCCATCTTACGCACAAGACCATTTAGACGAAGCGCCACTTCTATCAGCAACGCGTCGCCTGCAAGATGTCCGTGCATATCGTTGAGCGGTTTGAAATTATCCATATCCATGAACAGCAGAGCACCATAACAGCCACTGCGCTTACTGGCGTCCATCGCTTGTTCCAGCCGGTTGTTTAGCAGGCGTCGGTTGGGCAATTTCGTCAGCGGATCATAATAGGCCAGATTGCAAATTTCCTCCTCTGCTTTTTTGCGCAAGCTAATGTCGCTAAAAAAGGCAACATACTCGGTCGCTTTCCCCGCCTCATTTTTTACAGCAGTGATGGTCATCCATTTCGGGTAAACCTCCCCGCTCTTGCGCCTATCCCATATCTCGCCCGACCATGTACCCGTATTCAGCAAATGATGCCACATCGCCTTATAAAATTCCTTATTATGACGACCCGATTTGAAGATACGCGGGTTCTTGCCCAATACCTCTTCTGAGCTATAGCCAGTGATATTAGTAAACGCCCGGTTGACACGGATGATGTTTGCATTGACATCGGTAATTAATATGCCCTCATGCGTTTCGAACGCGACCGCTGCAATACGCAATTGCTCTTCTGCTTGCTTGCGCTGGGTAATATTCTTAGTGGTGCCAGTGATATGCAACGGATTGTTATGATGATCCCAGCTTATAATTTTGCCATGACCTAAAATCCAAACCCATTCACCAGAGCGGGAGCGAATACGATATTCAGATTCATAGTGAGGCTTCAGGTTTTGCAGATGCTCATTAACCCCCTTAATTACTCGGTCTTTATCTTCAGGATGGATCAAGGATTTCCATTCTTCGAAACTCTTGGGTAGTTCTTCCTGTTTATATCCAAACAATTGCCCCCAGTGAGAGCTGAAATATAATTGCCCTGTATCAACATTCAGCTCCCACATGCCCTCATTAGCAGCATTCAATGCCATATCCAAGCGTTCCGCATTTTGCCGAAGCATTTTTTCACTCAGCTTGCGCTCGGTAATATCGCGTGTAAAGGCGACGTAAAACGCCCTCATTCCATCACTATTCACAAGCTGGAGTACAATCTCCACAGGAATGTCATGTCCGTCCTTGTGTCTGTGTACAGTCTCAAAAGTTTTCGCGGTCGCACCCTCGTCGGTAAACGGATTCAGCAGAGCCCGAAAACACTGTTCGTCGAATTCCGGCTTGAAGTCAACTGGCGTCATCCGCAGCAGTTCATCCTCACTGTAGCCAATCTGCTTGATTGCGCTATAATTCACGTAAACAATACGTAGTGTATCTGATTGAAAAATAAATACGCCGTCTTGCGTTTGATCAAGGGTATTCTTAAATTGCAGCAAAGTGGCCTCACGTTCGAGTGTCGCCTCCTCTGCTTGCTTGCGCTCAGTGATGTCCTCGGCGATCCCGGAAATCTGATACACTTTTCCCTCCGCATCATAGACGGGGAAAGTGCGAGCCAATATCCATCGCTTCGAGCCATCTGGTCGAAGAATTTGAAATTCTGGGAATGCAATCTTGGATAAATCGCCAGAGATTTTTTGGTTTAGGGCATTCATCACCTGTTCGCGGTCTTCTTCAACCACGGAATCCAGCAAATCCTGTGGCCTGGCATAGAGACTCTCACAGGAACGCCCCCATATTCGCTCATAACCTGGGCTGATATAGAGCACACTACTCCAATCTGGGGTGCTCAACCAGAAGACTTCCCGAGCATTCTCAGTTACCTGATGAAAAAGGTGACCAATTTCTTCTAGTGAAGGCCCTGCCTGTCTGCGTTCAGTAACACCCTCCATTGTTGTCTCCTTGCCAAACTCGTCCAGTTTAATTACTCACTGAGTCTATAGTTAAAATATACGCTATGGAATACTACACCATCAACAAACTCGAAGCATTCATGCTCTTCTAGTATGCTTTGAGATCTTCATAAAACAAACTTTCCATATTTGAGTGAGGCGGCGGCCAGCATTTTTTTGCGCGTATTAAGAATAGTTATTATTGGTACACGTTTAAGATAGCCAGCATTCTGTTCATCCCTATCGCTTACCTTTGTATTGGGGGCGCAACCCTTTTTCTAAACCATTACCACTTCCAAACTAAACTCATTCGGAATCAAAAAGTAAAAACCAAACCTACCCTTTCTTACTTCAAACCCAGAGTCTTTGCCTTTTTGACTAAGATAAACACCCTTCTCTCTGCGCTCTAAATAGCCTTTCTCTATGAGCAACTTTTCAAATACAGCGGTTTTTAAATTTAATGAGGCGGCTTTTTTGGATAAGGTTAATTTGTCTGGTGTTGCAATGGTAGGGGTTACGGGCTCAGCTATCGTTACGGCTTGTTTCTCTGCTTCATAAACCGCTTCTGGCTCTGCAGTTTTGTCTGTAGCAGGCGGCTCTATGGTTTTTGAGTCTAAACCAAATTTAGCGCGATAGTTAAATTCGATGGGAGTGTGCAGCTCTGCTAACTTTTCAGTGTATAACTGAATCTGTTGTAAATCTTGGCTTTTGCCAGTCACCATGTTTCCAACAAGTTTTAAGCCTGCCAATAGAAGGTCTTTACCCTCTATTGAATCGTTTATTGCTTCTTCGACACGATCAGGACGACAAACGTTTTCAAACCCCTTTTTGAGTTTAATCAACTTTGCCTTATAGTCAATAACAACAAAATGTTTAATCAAATCTATCTTAAAACCAACTTTTTCAAAGGCTAGACGTACAATACGTTCGTGTCTTTTAGACTGTTCAATCGGTGAGGGAATTTCAATATAGGTTTTGTTATAACCATCCCAGCGCCAAAAAGTCCCATCATCGTCAATCTTAACCCCTGTGGAAAAGGTTTTGGTTTCAAACAAGCGCACAAATCCAAGGCTATTGATGCTTAGATGATCAATTTGGGCAATATCATTACCTAGTTCTAAGCGTAACCCATTAATCAAAAATGCATCGTCACGTCCTTTATAGAGCTCGCCTAAAAGATAACCCGCATTCTTCTCGGCATGATCCCCAATCTTTACTTTTCGTAATTCTGTCTCTAGTCGTTTCTTTAACGCTGCATTCTGGCTGTTTTCATGAATCAGTGTTTCTAAACACTCTATATCAGCCACGCGGCTTTCAAATTCTTTAATGACTGGCACTAATTAAAACCCTTAAATATCCATTACAGGCACAAAGCCCTCTAAAAAATAGGTGATTCCAAATATAGCACACATAAAACCGAGTTTTTACCCGTTTAATAATGAAAGTTAATCATCAATACAAGGGCATACGTTTTATTACATATTTTTTTAAACTCGCTCTCTGCCTGACTTTTCTAGTAGTGAATTTATTGCCTCAACCAAGAATCAAACTCAAACGTAATCTATTTGGCTTGCTGAAAATATTTTGAAAATCAACATAATGAATATTGATGAGGTAGTTATTTTCCATGGGAAAATGCAACTCGGCAGTGCGAGCGCTAATTTGGAGGTGTTCTGTAACCATTGATCGCCTATAGTCGTGGTCTCTTTGGGTGCGGGGCCTGTATTCCAGTTTTGAGGCAGGATGGATTGATCTAAACCTTAAATCTGTTTAATAGAGATTTCTAACTCAAATAAAATGTAATCCTTTAGTATGTTTTGCTGATTGACGTGTACCTGTATTTCTAACATCACTAGAGAGACTGAGTTGACTAGGTAGGCACAAGCCACCCCGTTATTGCCCAATTAATGTTCCCTCCCCCTCTCTCGTTAAATTTTCTAAAAAAAATTATCACCAATCAATAACCATACAAAATTTTACTGCCATTTCATCTAATCGGCGTATATTAATTCCTAAGGACTAGCGTAACTACTAGCCAAAATACTGAACCTCTTAGTCAATAGAGCGCTTTACCCCTTTTACACATAAAATCATCTAATCAATAACATGGGGAGACAACCATGCCTAAAATCACCACTCTTTTGTCCGCTTCTTTGCTGTTACTTAGCTTTTCATCTGCAAATGCCGCGACAACGCTTTACACATCTGAAGCAGCTTTTCTAAATGACTTAGATCCTTCTAGAACAGTAACTCAGAACTTTGAGGGCTTCACACCAGGGGGCATAATTCCTAGTGGCAGCATTCATGCAGGAGCGACCTTTGTCTATGACATACCTGGCGTTTCGATTATGGTCGATAACTATTTTGACACAACCTCACCTGGCAATTATCTAGGCACTGACGATGGAAGCGGCGCTTTCTTAGGTGGCGATGAATTTACCCTCAATTTTGATCAAACCATTCATGCTGTCGGTATGTATTTAATAAGTGCAGATTATATTTATCCAGGCGACTTTACCATTACAACCAACATGGGGCAAAGTGTCAGTAATATTGATATACCAAGCCTTAGCTTAACTGATGGTGAGGCTTATTATTTAGGACTGATTGAGAACGATCTTAGCCTTGGATTCAACAGCATTACTCTGAGTAGTTATCCAGAAAACTATCTATTTAATGTTGATGATATCACTGTCTCTGCCGTACCAGAACCCTCTACCCTTCTGCTATTTGGTCTTGGTCTATTAAGCGTTGTTGGCATGAGCCGACGTAAAGCTAATCAAAACATTACAATGCAATCTGTTTAAACTGAGAGGAATTTTAAAATGAAACTTAAAAAAATATTTCATAGTGCATTAATTGGCGCCTCTTTTCTGGCCTTAACACCCACTGCTCAAGCAGGCATGGAACCTATGATTGGAGAAATACAATGGTTTGCGGGTAATTTTGCACCGAGAGGCTGGGCTCTCTGTGATGGACAGTTATTACCAATTAGCCAGAATACAGCCCTGTTTTCTATCCTTGGTACCACCTACGGAGGAGATGGTAGAATCACATTTGGCCTACCTGACGTACGAGGCCGAACCATTATCCATGCAGGAGGCGGCCCGGGGTTAACAACAAGAAGACTAGGGGAACGTGGTGGAACGGAAACAGAGACCTTAAACAGCAATCAGATTCCAGCACACACTCATACCTTGAAAGCAAGCGGAGGCGCAGCTACTGCAACATCGCCTACAGGTAACGTTCTGGCGAGTCCAAGCCGAACCCGACTATACGATAGCGGTGATGCCAATGTAAATATGGATTCTTCTGCTATCACTTCAACGGGAGGTGGGCAAGCACATAATAATATGCAGCCATACAATACATTAAACTGCATTATTGCCCTAGTTGGAATCTATCCATCTCGTTACTAAAAGGAGAAAATCATGCGTAATAAATTTATTGTAATCTGCGTACAAATTAGCCTCCTTTTCTATCTTGGAATTAATGCCAAAACAGTTCTGGCAGATGAGCCCTTCCTTGGGGAAGTACGTTGGTTTGCAGGTAATTTTGCCCCTCGTGGCTGGGCTACTTGTGATGGTCAAATATTGCCCATTTCACAAAACCAATCCCTATTCTCACTGCTTGGCACCACCTATGGAGGCGATGGCCGAACGACCTTTGCCCTACCCGATATGCGTGGGCGTAGCATGTTAAATGCTCGACAAGGGCCTGGGTTACCAAATTATCGTTTAGGACAACGATCAGGTAGCGAAAATGAGACGGTAACAAGTGCTCAGCTTGCAGCGCATACACATACGCTTCGTGCGGATAATTCGGGAGGAGACAGTGTTCTACCTGATGATCGCGTTATCTCAGAAGTAGGACGTATAGAGCTTTTTGACAGCTCTGCAAATGAAGAGATGGGAGCCTCTTCAATTGAAACGGTAGGAGGAGGACAATCACATAACAATATGCAACCTTATATCGCAATGACTTGCATCATCGCTTTACAGGGAATCTTCCCATCAAGAAATTAAACCTTTTGCTATCGTAACTAACATAGCTAAAGTCATTCAAACTGAGCAGCCCGTTATCACAACGGCTGCTCTAAACAGACTAAAATAATCTTGAACCCTTCACTAAGCTAACCCCATAATCTCATCTGCTAAATCGATCTTCTGCTTGGCTTGCCATAGACCTGAGTTATCTTGCATGCTTAACGATCTCTCTAGGGTACGCCTAATGTTTTGGCCTTTAATGTAGACGGTTTATGTTTCATTTTTGAAAATCTGAATAAAATCTTCAATATTATCTGTAAACAATTCAACAAGCTGCGGATCAAACTGTTTAGCTGAGCGATCTTGAACATAACGAATCGCTTCTTCTATATCCCAGGCTTCTTTATATTGACGCTTATTCGTTAAAGCATCAAACACATCCGCTAAGGCTACAATTCGACCATAAAGATGGATTTCATCTCTATATAAACCATAAGGATAGCCTGATCCATCCCATTTCTCGTGGTGCTGTGCTGCGATAATGTCCGCTGCTTTGATTAAACGTCTACTGGAGTTACCCAAAAAATCATGGGCTTTAGTTGTATGGGTTTTCATCACATCATACTCATTGGCCGTTAATTTTCCCGGTTTATCCAAGATTCCAGCAGGAATCAATACCTTACCAATATCGTGCATAGGCGCGGCTAGAGATATAATTTCTTCATCTTCTAATGTCAGGTTAGGGTGAAAATGGGCTAACAAACGTGAGTATTCCGCCACTCTACGAATATGCTTACCAGTTTCATCAGAAGTGACTTCAATCATTTCTGTTAAGGCATAAATCATCTCTTTCTGGCTCTCTTCTATTTCAGAGATCAGACGGCGCTCTTTTAATTCCAACTTTTGCTGTAAAGCGTTATTTAAGAAAGATAATCTTTTTTTTGTATTGTGAAGCTCAATATGGTGTTTAACTCGAGCCAATAACTCGGCCGCATTGAAAGGTTTCGTAATGTAGTCTTCCGCCCCTAAAGAAAATGCACGAGTAATGGAGTCTTCGTCCATCATGACGGTTAAAAATATGACAGGAATATCTTTGAGTACTTCACTTTGTTTTAAAATTTTACACACTTCAAAGCCATCGAGACCTGGCATCATAACATCCAGTAAAATCAGATCGAAATGACCGCTTCTAATTTTTTGTAAAGCCTCATTACCATTAGAAGCCGTGGTGAATCGATAAGAGTCCTCACTTAGAATCAGTTGTACAAACTCTAAGTTTTCTGGAGCATCGTCAACAATAAGAATTTCATTTTCTAAGTTCACCAGCTGCCTCTAATACGTAAAATACAAGTATTCGATTATAAAAATCACGCACCCTTTTGACAACCTTTAATTTGTATTTTATGAAAAAAACATGGAATCTTAATTACACACCTTCAAATGAATCGCATTAAACTTTAATAAAATAAAAAGCCCGTAAACAATCCCAATATACTCGGGTTGTTTACGGGCTTATTTAACTTAAGATCGTTTAAAGCCACTATTCAAGTAGCTTTAAAACTCCTTTAATTAAATCACGTCAACAATCGCGTTTAATGTGGCACTTGGACGCATGGCTTTAGAAGCCAATTCTGGATTTAGGTGGTAGTAACCGCCTAACTCAACAGCTGAACCTTGTGCTCCGTTTAACTCTGCAACAATCTTATCTTCGTTTTCTGCCATGGCTTCGGCAACGGTTGAGAAACGGGCTTTGAGTTCGGCATCATCATCTTGTGCCGCCAGTGCTTCTGCCCAGTACATCGCTAGATAGAAGTGGCTACCACGATTGTCTAACTCACCCACTTTACGTGAAGGAGACTTATCTTCATCTAAGAATTTAGCCGTTCCTGCATCTAGTGCTGTGGCTAATACTTTGGCTTTTGGCATTTTAAAGGTATCAGATAAGTGCTCTAAAGAAACCGCTAAGGCTAAAAATTCACCTAATGAATCCCAACGTAAGTGGTTTTCTGAAACTAACTGCTGAACATGCTTAGGAGCTGAACCACCCGCACCCGTTTCAAACAATCCACCGCCGTTCATTAACGGAACGATAGAAAGCATTTTCGCAGAGGTTCCCAACTCTAAAATTGGGAATAGATCGGTTAGGTAATCACGTAAAACGTTACCTGTTACCGAGATCACATCTTTACCATCTTTAACGTGCCGTAGCGTGAAACGAGTCGCTTCTTCTGGTGCCATAATGTGAATTTCTAACCCTGTTACATCGTGATGCGCTAGGTAGTCATTTACTTTTTCGATTAACTGATGATCGTGGGCACGGTGAGTGTCTAACCAAAACACCGCTGGCGTACCCGTAGCACGAGCACGATTAACCGCTAGTTTTACCCAGTCTCGAATCGGTGCATCTTTAACCTGACACATACGGAAGATGTCGCCTTCCTCAACTGACTGAGATAACAGTACATCACCATTGCTGGCAACTACGTTCACCGTACCTGCAGCGGCCATTTGGAATGTTTTGTCGTGTGAACCATACTCTTCGGCTTTTTGCGCCATAAGACCCACGTTTGGAACGGTGCCCATTGTCGTTGGATCAAATGCACCGTAGTGACGGCAGAAGTTAATGGTTTCTTGAAAAACACCTGCGTAACAACGATCAGGAATCACTGCCATGGTATCTTGCTGCTTACCGTCTTTGTTCCACATTTGCCCTGATGCACGAATCATCGCTGGCATAGAGGCATCGATAATTACATCACTTGGAACATGTAAGTTGGTAATGCCTTTATCAGAATCGACCATTGCCACATCAGGTTGCGCTGCGAATACGGCATTTAAGTCTGCCTCAATCTCTGCTTTTTTAGCGGCATCCAAGCTTTCGATTTTAGCGTACACATCACCTAAACCATTGCTGGCATTAACACCTAAATCTGCAAACGTTGAGGCATGCTTTTCAAAAACGTCTTTAAAGAACACTTCAACCGCTTGACCAAAGATGATTGGATCAGAGACTTTCATCATGGTCGCTTTCATGTGAATTGAGAACAGAATCCCTTTCTCTTTTGCTTCAGAAATTGCCGCCGCTAAGAAATCTCTTAGGGCTTTTTTGCTCATCACAGAACAGTCAATGATTTCGCCGGCCAATAAAGGTGACGCCCCTTTTAATGTTTCTTTAGCACCGTCCGCGCCTTCAAACTCAATGGTAAAGGTGGTGTCTTCAGCCATGGTCATTGATTTTTCAGAACCGTAAAAGTCACCCTCAGTCATGCTCGATACATTGGTTAACGACTCTTGAGACCAAGCTCCCATTGAGTGTGGGTTTTTCTTAGCGTAACCTTTAACAGAAGGTGGTGCACGACGGTCTGAATTACCTTCACGTAACACAGGGTTAACCGCACTACCCAATACTTTTGCGAACGTGGTTTTAACTTGCTCTTCATCCGCATTAGCCGGAACGGCTGGGTAATTAGGAATGTCATACCCTGCGGCTTGAAGCTCAGCAATGGCGGCTTCTAACTGAGGAATGGAAGCACTGATGTTTGGTAATTTAACAATGTTCGCTTCTGGCGTATTGGCCATGCTTCCAAGCTCAGATAAAGCATCCCCAATTTTTTGTTCAGCCGTAAGTTTTTCTGGAAAGTTGGCGATAATACGACCTGCTAAAGAGATATCACGCGTTTCTACCGCTACATTAGCGGCAGCTGAGAAGGCGTTTACAATCGGCAACAATGAGTATGTGGCGAGTGCTGGAGCTTCATCGGTTAAGGTATAAATAATCTTAGCTTGATCTGACATAGCGTTTCCTTGCTGATTATCCTTTATGAGCGGCTGGTTTAAAGTTGTTAAAACCAGCAGACTCAGAGGCTTAAAAGTTTAAAAATGTTAGAATGGGGGCTATTTTAACGCACTAGACTGCAAAATATTCAAAATATCAAATCCCAAGGAACGCCACCAATGAGCGACCTGCTTTTATTCAATAAACCTTTTAATGTACTCTGCCAGTTTACCGATGAGAGTGAACAAGCGGCCACCCGAGAAACGCTGGCTAACTATATTGACCAAAAAGGCTTTTATGCCGCTGGACGTTTAGATCGAGACAGTGAAGGTTTATTATTGCTTACAGACGATGGTAAGCTGCAAAATAAAATCGCTGATCCTGCTCATAAATTACCCAAAACCTATTGGGCTCAGATAGAAGACGACATCACAAAAGAAGCCATTGCTTTGTTAAAACAAGGTGTTGAACTCAAAGATGGTTTAACCCGCCCTGCGCTTGCCAAAAAAATGCAAGAACCAAAATGGTTGTGGGAAAGAAACCCGCCAATTCGTCAACGACAAAACATTCCAACCAGCTGGATTGAACTGACCATTACCGAAGGCAAAAACCGCCAAGTACGGCGCATGACCGCAGCGGTGGGTTTTCCAACCTTAAGACTAATCAGAGCTAAAATTGGCGATTGGACATTACAAGGTTTGGCACCTGGCGAATCGAAATTACTACACGATCAACAGATTAAAGCCACGCCAAGTAAACCTAAAAACAGTCCTAAAAATAGGCTTAAAACGAACAGCAAAAAACGCTAATCGAATAGTGCGTCTCGCTCTGTTAAAATAGTGCACATTATTTCTACCACTCAAATATCAGGTTCATCAATACCCTTATGGATAACTCAAAAATTAAAGTCATTGTTGGTCTGTCTGGCGGAGTCGATTCATCCGTGGCCGCTCTACTTCTTAAACAGCAAGGCTACGATGTTGAAGGCTTGTTTATGAAAAACTGGGAAGGCGATGATACCGATGATTATTGCCCTGCCGCTGAAGACATAAAAGACGTCATGAAAGTGGCTGAAAAATTAGATATTCCTGTACACATAGAGAACTTTTCAGGCGAATATTGGGACCATGTGTTTGAACACTTTTTAGCCGAGTATAAAGCAGGCCGCACACCGAACCCTGATATTTTGTGTAATAAAGAGGTGAAATTTAAAGCCTTTTTACAGCATGCTTTAGAGCTAGGCGCCGACTACATTGCCACGGGGCACTACGCTCGCATTGGTCGTGATGCGGACGGCAGCTGCCACCTGCTCAAAGGCTTAGACAACAATAAAGATCAGAGTTATTTCTTATACACCTTACAACAGCACCAATTGCAGAAATCGATGTTTCCAGTGGGTGAACTCGAAAAACCCTTAGTTCGCCAAATGGCGGAAGAGGCCGAATTGATTACCCACGATAAAAAAGACAGTACGGGTATCTGCTTTATTGGTGAGCGTAAATTCAAAGACTTTTTACAACAGTTTATCCCGGCACAGCCTGGTGATATTGTCGATGATAAAGGCAATGTCATCGGTAAACACGACGGTTTGATGTACCACACGCTGGGGCAACGTAAAGGCTTAGGTGTGGGTGGTGGTCACGGCACAGGCAACGACCCTTGGTTTGCGGCCGATAAAGATTTAGAAAAAAATCGTTTAATTGCCGTACAAGGCAAACAACACCCTTTATTACAACACCAATTTTTAGTTGCCGACACGCTGGACTGGGTCTCTGGTCACCGCCCTGCGCTCAATAGCCCATTAAAAGCCAAAATTCGCTATAGACAAAAAGAAGAAGCCTGCCAAATTCTTGAAGAGAAAAATGGCAGCTTATTAGTGAAGTTTGATGAAACGCAGTTGGCGGTCGCTCCTGGGCAGTCCGTGGTGTTTTATTTAGGCGATGACTGTTTAGGCGGAGGCATTATTGATCAACGACTGCACTCAGCCGGTGAATGGCAGCCTAACAACTGATCGCAGTCAATTACAAAACCCTATAATCAAAATACCAATTTAACACCGCAGGTTAAGGCCTAGCGTATTACTAAATGGAAGGTTCCCTAAAAGATGAGCGAATATACCCAACAAGATCGAAGTTTAGCTTTAATTGGTATTTATCAAGCGGCGCAATTGGTCTACGATTTAGCCACCACGGGTAAAGCAGATGAGCTTGCTTACCATACGTGTATTCAGTCGCTTTTTTGTGACAATCCATCCAAAACATTGGATGTGTATGGTGGTGATACAGACAATATTCAGGTAGGCGTTACAAGCTTATTAGCGCAAATGAGTTCTGAGCAAGTTACTCAGAGTCGCAATATTGAAATTACCCGTTATGTGCTGAGCTTAATGATTTTAGAGAAAAAGCTCGTCGATTTGGGTGAGCCTATGCAAAAAGTCGCTGGTATTTTAGAAGTCGCTAAAAGCCAGCAAGCGCACTTTGGCGAAGAACATGACAATGTCATTGCCTCGATTGCTCGCGCTTATTCTGAAAATGTCAGCCAAGTGAAACCACGTATTATCGTCAATGGTCAACATGGCCATTTACAAAACGCCCGCGTTGCCAATAAAATTCGTGCCTTGTTATTAGCTGGCATTCGTAGCTCATTACTATGGCATCAAGTCGGTGGTTCGCGATGGGGGCTTATTTGGTCACGTAAAAAATATTTACAGGATGCACTCAACCTACAAAAAGACGTAAAAGACGATCATGACCAAGACAGTGGTGATCAATCAAAAGAACCGACCAGTATGTTTAAACAGGATTAAAGAGTATCTGTATGTCAATTATCATAGAATCAAACCCTTCACAAACCACGCTAGATGAACTTGGCGTTCAAGACTGGCCTATTTGGGAAAAAGAGATTTCAAGTTTTCCTTGGACTTACGACATGGAAGAAGTTTGCTATATTTTAGAGGGACAAGTTGTGGTGACTCCTGAAGAAGGCGAAGCCGTTAGTCTAACTCAAGGCGAATTAGTAACGTTCCCTAAAGGCATGAATTGCCACTGGGATATTTCTAGCCCGATTCGTAAGCACTATCTGTTTAGATAAGGGTTAATCAAAATCTAAAAACAAGAGTCTTTATTAAAGACATAAAAAAACCCCGCATAACCTTAAAGGCTATGCGGGGTTTTTTATACGGTAGGAGAAGCTTATTTATTTAAGCGTTTCATACACAGACTTTTTAACCACATCGGCTTTTTCCGTTAAGCTTTGTACACGACCTTTGTATTGCGCACTGGCAAATAACTCAGAAAAAGCTTGTTTAAGAGGGGCTTTATTCTCTTCAGGTAGCGCTTGGGTTTTCACACCTGCAATACGAATCAATATGGTATCACCAGTATTCAACTGGAATGAACGCCATGAAGCAGCGCCCTCTTCTGGCTTAGCCACTTTAAAGGCTTCACCCACCATTTGCGGCAGCAATTTCTGTGAATTACGCGCAATCCAGCCTACTGTATTCCACTCAATTCCATCACGCATTAACGATTCAGGGTTTTCACCCGCTTCCACTTTGGCTAAAACATCACTCGCCAAATTAGCCGCTTCTTTAATGGCAGCCTGACGAACCAGTTGCTCTTTAATGCCCGCTGACACTTCTTCAAGCGGTTTTTGACGTAATGCTTGGTGTTGGTTAACACGAAGAATCACTGAACGGTTCGCACTTAATTCAATAGCGCTACTGTTTAGGTGATCCTTAAGTACGTCATTTGAAAACGCCGCCGAAAGTACTTTAGGATTAGATAAAATCTCGCTAGGCCCACCTTCTGAACTGAACATTTCAGACGTTTGAACCTTAATGCCTATAGCTTCTGCAGCAGGTTCCAAGCTATCCGATTGCTCATAAGCAATGGTGGTTAATTGCTCTAATAAATCAAAATACTGGCGTTCCGCTTCTTGCATTTTATATTGCTCAATCACATCCGCTTTCACCACATCTAATGCCTGAACTTGTTTAGGCTCAATGGCTTCCAGTTTAATTAAGTGATAACCAAAATCCGTTTTTACAGGATCACTCACTTGGCCTACTTCCATAGTAAAGACCGCTTCATCAAATTCAGGAACCATCATACCTTGTTCAAATGATCCCAGATCACCACCCGAATTAGCCGAGCCAGGATCTTTGGAGTACGTTTTAGCTAACTCTTCAAACACTTCACCTGCCGCCAGTTTTTCCTGAATTTCAGCAATGGTTTTTTGCGCTAGATCCTGAGCTTCTTCGGTATCCGCTTCTAATGAAATGAGAATATGTTTTGCTTGACGCTTTTCAGGTAAGGTAAACAACGCCTTATTCTCTTCAAAGTATCCTTCAAGTAGCGCATCGGTTACTTCAATACCTTCGGCAATTTTCTTCTGAGAAAGGTCAATATAATCAACCGATACCTTTTCAGGCTCAACGTATTGATCTAGGTTACTTTCATAAGCTTCTTTAACCGCTTGCTCAGGAACCACAACCGTGCTCAAAAATGGACGTTGATCAATACGTAAGTAGCTTACGTCACGTTCTTGACCCTGTAGGTTAGCAAGCTGCTCTACTTCTGAAGCAGTTGCAAAACTTGAAGCCATTGTCAAAGCACTGAACTGTCCTTCAAGTAGGTATTGACGTTGTTCATATTCAAAACGCGCAATGTTCAATCCGTTACGCATCAGCACTTCTTCATAAATCTTTTCAGAGAACTTACCGTCTTGCTGAAACACTTCGGCTGAATGAATGGCGGCCGCTAACTGCTGATCGCTCACTAGCATATTATTATCGTTAGCCCACTGACGCATCACTTCAGACTCAATCAACGAATCTAAAACTTGATCACGTAAATCTTCATCCTTCACAACTTGGTCATACATATCACCAAACTGTTCTTCAAGACGTGCTTTTTGACGATTGTAAAGAGACAAAAAAGCCTTGCCACTTACATCCTGACCGTTGACTTCGGCAACCACAACGACTTTATCCCCACGTGCATATTGATCAATACCAAATAGTGCAAATGTTAAGATAATTAATCCGACAATCACCCAAGCAATCCACCCCTGAGCGCGATCACGAATACTTTGTAACATGCTAATTCCTTTGTACTTATACTAAGATTAATAAATAGTGCTTATAATACCAACCTCGTTGCCTTCTTTCACTCTATTTAAATGCATTAGCGCGTTTTTATAAGACAATTCTTTCTAAAACCGAAAAATAACCGCCTTTCTAGCAATCAACCTAGTTATTTAGGATAAAATTTAACTGACAAAATCGGATAAAGGCCAATTAAACATGAAAAAAGTACTCTACGTTGATGATGCAAGATCATTACGAAAGTTAGTCGATCAAGTCTTACGATCTAAATATGACCTAACCTTTGCTGAAAATGGTGCTGAAGGTTTAAAAGCGGTGGAACAGCAAGAATTTGATGTGATTCTTTCCGATATTAATATGCCAATCATGACAGGATTAGAGTTTCTTGAAAAATTACGTCAACACCCTAATGGTAAGTTCGCACCAACCTTAATGTTAACCACCGAAGCCAGTCAAGAAATGAAAAATGAAGGAAAAAGACTCGGCGCTACGGGCTGGATAGTAAAACCGTTTGATCCAGAAAAGTTGATTAACGCCATTGAACGAGTGACATAAAGAAATGCCACTCTAGACATTACTGCTTTGCAGAAACAAAAAATCCCGCATAAAGCGGGATTCTTCAAAAATTGAGCGTTAAAGTAAAACGCTACTTTAAAACCAAATTTAAGTCACTTTTTCAGTCAAAGTAATGAATTACTTAATTTCTGAAAGAAGCTCTGGATTCATAACAAGATTTCTTACACCATGTGCGTGATCTTCATTGAACGTATTGCCTTCACACCACTCACCAACAGAATCAATGCTTACCTTAGCCACTTGTGGACGAACGCTCCATGAAACTTGGAATGGAGAACCTTTTTCATTATAGCTTGGGCCCGTTGTTGATCCTGTATATTGAACGGCTGTACCTGTATTTGTTGGAATGTTCAACGCTTGGTGTACACCGTCTTTAACGCCGTGCTTAGTTAGTTCACCAAAATCAAGGGCTTTTTTGTCATTAACCACAACGTATACTTGAGTTTCTACACGTAACTGTGGGTTTTTAATAGAATCACTTAAACAAGCGCCCAATGTTGGGCCAGGCTTAATTTTAGCCGTTGAGTGTACGTAATGAACTTCAATAGTATCACCCGCTGAAACACTACCATGCTTACCTTTACAAACCTTCATGTTTGATTTTTTTTCAGCGGAGCTAAGCGTACCAGAATACTCATAACCACTTTCATAACCGTGACCATCGCCATTACCTGCATATTTAGTGAACTCCCCCCCTTTATGTTCAGCGTTTTTATGAAAATGAATATTGCACAAATTCATTTCAGTATAAGCTGGCGCCGCACTAAAAATACGGTCATTAGAACCCGTAATAGAATCGATATCGCGAGGAGATTGTGGACCAAATCCTTTGTCTTTTGTATTATTTTCAAGTGCAGCACGTTGTTCAGAGATGACGCTATCAGCCACAACATTGTTATCACCTGCTTGAGCAGAAATGGGTAAAAGTGACGATGCAGCAAGCGCAATAATAAAGTTTGTTCTCATAATCTTAATCCTAGTTAAATCTTTAAATAAAAAAATAATTCAATTCACAAGCAGGGGCTACGAATAATTTCTTAAGCCCTGCTGTAATTTCGCGCTATTAAATCACAAAGCAAATAATTAAAAAAGAGGATTTATGTATTTTTACGCCCTCATTTACGGGTGAAAACTACGTAAATCCGATTTATAGACATATGTCCAATGTATATACTCATCGCAATACTCATGATTACTCAGAAATTGGAAAATCAAGCGGTTTTATCAGGATGAACAAAATAAGAGGTAAGCGTCGTTGAGTCAAAAAAAGGGCTAAAAAGCCCCTTCTTTAGAATACCGCTTAAAAAGCGTTTTTAAATAAATTGAAAATTTGAATCCAAATTAAATTAATCCTTAGCTAAGGCATTAATAAGATGCACATCGCGCTGAGGGAATGGAATGCTAATATTCTTATTATCAAGTGCTACTTTCATTTGCTCATTAATGTCAAAAAAGACATCCCAATAATCATCAACATTACAGTAAGGACGAACTGCCAAGTTAACAGAGCTGTCTGCTAACTCAACCACCCCCACAAATGGAGCAGGGTCTTGCAACACTTTATCGTGATCGGTTAATACTTTTAACAGGGCCGCTTTGGCTTCAGTAATATTCTCGTCATAAGCGATACCTACCGTCAAATCAACTCGTAGATGGCCTTCAGCGGTATAGTTGGTAACTGAACCATTTGAAGCCATTCCATTAGGAATAATGATTTGCTTATTTTGTGGTGAAGTAATGATGGTATTAAAAATTTGCACTTCTTTTACCACTCCAAGATGACCTTGTGCTTCAATCAAATCGCCTTTTTTATACGGTTTAAACGTCATAATTAACACTCCACCCGCAAAGTTCGCCAAACTTCCTTGCAGCGCCAAACCAATCGCTAAACCTGCAGCACCTAATACCGCAATAAACGACGTTGTCGCTACGCCAAGCATCGAGGCCACTGAAATAAACAACAGTAATTTCAATGTCCAAGAAATTAAATTGGTCATAAATGGCACTAAAGTCTCATCGACTTTTGCTTTAGCCATCGAGGCCTTAAACAATCGGCAAATAATGCCAATCACCCATAATCCCACAATTAACGTAATAATCGCTAGCGCTAATTTAGGAGCATAAGTCAACCCCAACTCATAACCCTTCGTATAAAGCGTCTCCATCTGATTCATGGCATCATTTACTTCATTCATAATTATTCCTCTTAATTTTGCCTAAAGACTTAAATTTGTAACATGTTCGACTTTAATAACACCTAAACAACAGCGCTTTGCTAAGCCTTAACACGATTGCGGGCTATTACATCACAAAAAAAGGAGGAAAATAATGGCAATAGAATCAAAAGTTTCTCAAAGCCTATATATCAGCTAAACCAAGTAAAACTGAATAGTTAAATACGTAAAACCCTTTATTTTTTATTCAAGAAATCCAATCTCTGCCGTTAGCTAAATAAGGCACTGACGAAATCGAAAAAAATACATGCGTTATTTAAGGAAGTTCTGAACAAGTCTTTTAATTTCTGGCAACGTCAAGTTTTAGCCATCAAGGCATGATTTTGAAGTGATATCTAGATACCATAAAAAATCATAACGATGAGGGTTGGAACTTGGCTAAGCCCCGAAGGGTGGAACTTCAAACCAGCCTCTTCTGCGTTATGGATATTGAGAGTGGAATAACCATTCCCTGCAATCCATGCCTTGAAAAGGCCAACTTGAAGACCCACAGAATTTTAAAGGTCTTGTTCAGAGCTTCCTTATACGCCCGTCGTGTTCTACACAGGGGATTCCGCTATATAAAATTAGGAGTCCAACATGAGAATACTTGACCAGGATATCTCATTCGTTGCTCACCAACAGAGTCTCATAAGAGTCCAAAAGAGTGAACAACAAGAATCATTTGTAGGCGGACGTTTAGTCCAACAACAAGCAAAATCATTAGACAGTCTTACGACGCAATCGGCGACCTATCGCCATAATGCTCCCCAGCCAAATTCTTCCAATCATTTAAAGGAAGACCGTTCTTACCTGCCTGATAAAGATCACGCTAAAAACAGTCGTGGAGCCATTCTTGCCAATCAAGAAAACAGCACCCAAGGGATTAACTCATCCGTTAATAATATCAACCGTGATCGAGTCACTCTCTCGAACAGTGCCCTACCGCTTGAGAAAACGGCTGATGTTCAACAAAACAAAGTCACGCTTCCGCCCTACTTACTTAAAATGATTGAAGTCGTGGAAGCCATGATGGAAAAACTTTCTGGCAAAAAAACGACTTTGCAAGTCTATGGCTATCACAACCCTAAGCAGACTGATGAAGACGCCTCTTCATTAGCTCTAAATGCACAAGGTACTGTCAACAATAATATGGCTTTGGGGCAAACCGATTCGCCCCCTTTAGATCAAAGAGTGACCCCTGAACAAATGAATTTACAAGGCAGTAGGCTGACTTATTCAGAAAGCTATCACGAAATGGAAAGTACTCGTTTCAGTGCTTCGGGTACGGTTCAAACGGCCGACGGTAAAAGCATCCATTTTGAGTTAAATACGCAAATGAGTCGCCAGTTTTACAGCGCTTCTCAAGTACAAATGGAAGAAGGTTTTATACTGCAAGACCCACTGGTTGTGAACTTTGGTGGGCAACCTGCCAGCTTAACCGTAGAAAAGGTTAAATTTGACTTAGATTCGGACGGCGATCTGGAAAACATGTCCTTTCTTAATTCAGGCTCAGGGTTTTTAGCCTTCGATAAAAATCAGGACGGTCTCATTAATAATGGGAATGAACTCTTTGGTACACAGAGTGGCGATGGTTTTGCCGACTTAAAACAGTATGATGAAGATCAAAACGGCTGGATTGATGAAAATGACACGATCTTTTCGCAATTACAGATTTGGCACAAAAACAGCCAAGGCATGGATGAACTAAGCGGTTTATTAAACTTAAACATTGGCGCGATCTATCTACAAAATATAGATAGCCCATTCACTTTTAAAGATCACACGAACCAAACACAAGGGCAAGTGGTCTCAAGCGGAATTTTTTTATCGGAAGACGGTAGCGTAGGGTCAGTACAACAAATTGATTTAGCGGTGTGAGTGCTACAACATAAAAAAATTGCCTAACACTTTCTCACCATTGCCAAAGGGTTAGGGTTTATTTTTTAGAGAGGTAACCATAGGACAATATTCCTTCTGTTACCTCTCTTTTTTTACCTAAAATAAACGGGAGAAGTTCAGACTTAATCTGACAGATCCATCGCCATTAAGACCTTAATCGCCAGTTCACCTCGTTGTGCTAAATAGGTCATATCATCAATGGCTTTTCGTGCGCTGGCAAAATCACCCGAACCAATACAGAATTCCGTAATTTTAATCAGCTGTTCATTTTTAACGGTAATGGATGAAAGCTGTAAAGCAAATTTAATGGCTAAATCAGAACGGTTTTGCGTCATATAAAAATCCACAAATTCCGCCGTTTTTTTATTCTGCTCTGCAATCGAAATAATATTTTTTAACGCTCTTAACTCCGCCTTGGCTTCACGTTCTGCTTTGGCTCTTGCTTCAAGCGGATTATCTGATTGGCTGTCTTGGTTCACCGCTTTCGATTTGTCACTTCTATTTTCAAGCTTAATCAAGGCTTCAATCAGCTCACCTTTTAATTTCAAAGCAACCGCTTGTCGCTCATCCGTCTGAGCCGCCGCGCTTTCAGACAGAGAGTAACTAATAAATTGACTCGCACTCAAATCAAACGGCAGTGTTTCAACGCCGCCATAGGCTTCATTCATCAATACAATAATATTATTCCAACCAAATTTACTCGCCGCATACCCTAGCTCCAACGCGACATTCGGGTTAGGCACCGCAAGACCGCATACCCCTGGCTTATTAATCATCGACACATCACAAATAAAGACCCTACTATTATTTATTTTAGTAAAGATTGACGTGGTAAGCCCTTTCAAAGCGGTTGAACCCGGTTTACCTCTATCCGGAAAAGGAATCATCAAATAAGCGTCATCCGACTCAATGTCAGTAAGCGACGTGGCTATTACATTTTTAATAAACTCTTTATTGGTCGAGTTTGGCAGATTAGACTGCCATGAATAAAACACACTTCTTTGCATTGATAAATCCCTTAATTGTAAACGGCGTTAAAGCACGGTATTAAACCACATTTTGTCATTAATAATCGATCTGCGTCTTTGATAATCGATCTGCTTAAGCGTTTTACCGCTGCATTGATTGACTTGATTTTATAGCATCACTTTTTACGACTTATCCGACGAAATAAACCCAAAAAGTGGCATAATATGAACACTTTCACTCATAAAAAAGAACCGACTATGAAAACACTGACCATTACCCGTCCAGACGATTGGCACCTACATCTACGCGATGGCGCTGTATTAAATGACCTAGTACCTGCAACCGCACGCACTTTTGAACGTGCCATTGTCATGCCTAACTTGGTACCGCCTGTTACTACGACTGAGTTAGCCTTAAGCTATCGCGACCGTATTCTGGCCGCAAGACCGGTTGGCAGTACTTTTCAACCACTCATGACGCTCTATCTTACCAACAACACCAGCCCTGATGAGATTCGTACGGCCAAAGCCTCTGGTCATATTTATGGTTGCAAACTTTACCCTGCTGGCGCCACCACCAATTCGGACAGCGGTGTAACCGATGTGGCCAATATCTATCCAGCTTTAGAAGCCATGCAAGAAGTAGGGCTACCGTTATTAGTTCATGGTGAAGTAACCACTTCTGATATCGATATCTTTGATCGTGAAGCTAAATTTATCGAAACGGTACTTGAGCCTTTACTGCAACGTATGCCAAATTTGCGAGTGGTGTTTGAGCACATCACCACCGCCAATGCCGCTGAATTTGTGCGCAATGCAGGTGACAACGTCGCCGCCACCATTACGGTTCAGCACTTAATGCTCAACCGTAACGATATGTTAGTGGGTGGCATGCGCCCACATCACTACTGCCTGCCTGTTTTAAAACGTGAAACGCACCGTCAAGCGTTGGTGGCGGCCGCCATTAGCGACAGTGGTAAATTTTTCCTGGGTACCGATAGCGCACCGCACAGTAAATGCAAAAAAGAGAACGCATGTGGTTGTGCGGGTATCTACACGGCACCTGCAGCCATTGAATGGTATGCAGAGATCTTTGAAGCAACAGGTGCTTTAGATAAGTTAGAAGGCTTTGCCAGTCATTACGGCCCTGATTTCTATGGTCTACCGCGTAACAGTCAAACCATTACACTCGTAAAAGAGCCTTGGCAGATGGCCGAAATTCTACCTCTGGCCGACAATACCATCGTACCGTTCCGTGCAGGTGAAACCGTTCAGTGGCAGGTAAAATAAGGTTGATCTAACCCTCAATTAGTTTTAGCTAAAACCCAAAAACCACCCTTACGGTGGTTTTTTTATGGATTCTAAACAAGCCTCCCCCTTCAGATCCTTCACACATAAACACAAGCTCAATTCAATTGTGATACAGTGCTTAAAAATCTGTAGGGCTAGAACGAATACTTGGAGTTATGACAATGCGAATTACTAACAAAACTTTTGACTCAGCTAAAGAGCTTGCAGCTTCATGGCAAGCAGAGATTGAGCAAAGAAAACAAGCTGATGAGATAAAGTTTCACGCATCAATGCAACGCATGTTGCAAGACCCGATGAATAAAACTTTTCTCATTGAGCTATTAGATCAGAGTTTTCGTTCAGGGGATTCAAAGCGAGTAACCGAGCAATTAGAATATATCTTTTCTAAATACCAGCACACCTCCATCTTTAGCCACTTTGAAGAACTGCTGGTTTGGAGTTTTCGCCACCTTGGTGTCTATCTGCCAGACCTTTCCATTCCACTGTTTATCAAACACCTTCGTAACGACATCGGCACCCTGGTCATTAAAGGCGAAAACTCGCCACTCAACCGTCACTTAAAAAAACGTCATCAAGAAGGTACGCGGATCAATGTGAACTTTATTGGTGAATCGGTACTGGGTGAAGAGGAAGCTTCACAGCGCATTCAACAATACCTAACCGCATTACAACAGCCCAATATCGACTATCTGTCGATTAAAATTTCCACCCTCTTTTCTCAAATCGCCCCCATCGCCCATCACTGGACTGTCGATGAAGTGTCCAGTCGTTTAGAAACCATTTATGAAGCAGCGATGGCAAACACCTTTACCAATGTCCAAGGCGAGCTTGAAGCGAAGTTCATCAATCTGGATATGGAAGAGTACCGTGACGTCAACATCACCGTTGATGTCTTTATGCAAACCCTGTCAAAAGAGAAGTTCCACTCCCTTAAAGCGGGCATCGTGCTGCAAGCTTATCTGCCAGACAGCTTAGGTAATTTCAAAAAACTACTGGTTTGGGCCAAGCAAAGAGTGGTAGACGGTGGCTCCCCCATTAAAGTGCGCTTGGTCAAAGGTGCCAATCAAGAGATGGAGCTCACCGAGGCCAGTTTGCGTGACTGGCCTTGTACCACCTATCTCACTAAAACCGAAACCGATGCCAACTATAAACGTATTTTAGAGTTCGCTTTAGATAATGAGGTTGCGCCCTATATCAACATCGGTATCGCCTCACACAATCTATTCGATCAAGCACTTGGTTTA
>Ga0316204_10004674_pt1 | contig 24133 bp, 21 predicted proteins | sample 6monrhotite_MG_2_FD_205661 | JGI IMG/M metagenome (GOLD analysis project Ga0316204, IMG submission 205661) | Microbial mat bacterial communities from mineral coupon in-situ incubated in ocean water Damariscotta River, Maine, United States -... | ecosystem: Environmental > Aquatic > Marine >... | reverse complement strand
CATGCGGTGGCCCAGCATTTGGGCGTGCCTGCGCGGTTTTTTGAGGCAGGTGAACTGGCGGCGCAAACCACCCGTCTGGCCAACCCGTCGGATGTGGTTTTGGCCGAGGTTGGCGTGGCCGGCGTAAGTGAAGGGGCCGCATTGGCCCTGGCCGGCGCGACGGGTGAATTGGTCGTTGAAAAAAACAAATCCGCCAATGCCACCTGTGCCTTGGCACGCATTGGCACGGAGGGAAATGCAGGCCGCGCACGTGGATCATTGGCCGTGGTCGGCATCGGGCCGGGACAGGCGGAATGGCGCACCCCCGAGGCCAGTCGCATTGTGGCCGAGGCCGAAGAACTGGTTGGCTATGGGCTGTATCTTGAATTGCTGGGGCCCGAGGCCACGGGTAAAGCACAGAAGGTTTTTGCCTTGGGCGAAGAAGAAGCGCGGTGCCGGTATGCGTTGGAACGCGCAGCAGAGGGCGTGCGCGTGGCGCTGATTTGTTCCGGTGACGGCGGCATTTATGCGATGGGCGCTTTGGTGATGGAACTGTTGGATCGCGATGCGGATCAGGGCGGTGTTTCAGCGGCGGCCAAACGTGTGGCGGTGATCCATGCGCCGGGAATTTCTGCGTTGCAGGCGGCCTCGGCACGCATGGGCGCGCTGTTGGGGCATGATTTTTGCACCATCAGCCTGTCAGATTTGCTGACCCCGAGGGAGGCGATTGTGAAACGGTTGCACGCGGCGGCAGAGGGCGATTTTGTCACCGCTTTTTACAACCCCGTATCGCGCAAACGCCGCACGTTACTGGCCGAGGCGCGGGAAATATATCTGCAACATCGCCCTGATGACACGCCGGTTTTGCTGGCGTCGAATTTGGGTCGGCCCGACGAGGCACTGATTTTGCGGAACCTAAAGGATCTGGATGTGGATGAAGTGGACATGTTGACCATCGTTTTGATCGGCGCGTCATCGTCGCGGCGGATCACATCGGGCGATATTTGTGCAGGTGCCCAAGGCACATGGATTTACACGCCGCGCGGCTATGCCAAACGGATTGACGGAGAAAAAGCATGACGGTTTATTTTATTGGCGCAGGACCCGGTGATCCGGATTTGATCACCGTTAAAGGGCAGCGCTTGATCGCCCAGTGCCCGGTTTGTTTGTTTGCGGGATCTTTGGTGCCAGAGGCGATCGTGGCGGGGGCACCGAAAGGGGCCGATGTACAAGATACCGCACCGATGCATCTGGATGAAATCATCGCGCTGATTGTTGCGGCGCATGGGAAAGGTCAGGATGTGGCGCGGGTGCATTCGGGGGATCCGTCGATTTACGGTGCGACAGCGGAACAAATTCGGCGGTTGAATGCGTTGAATATCCCGTTTGAAATCATTCCCGGCGTGCCCGCGTTTGCCGCCGCCGCCGCCGCTTTGGGCCAAGAATTGACCGTGCCTGAAGTGGCGCAATCAATCATCATCACCCGCACGTCGATGAAATCAACCGGCATGCCCGAGGGCGAGGATCTGGCCACTTTGGGGGCCAGTCGCGCCACCTTGGCAATCCATTTGTCGGTGCGAAATTTGTTGCTGGTCGAGCGTGAACTGACACCGTTTTATGGCGCGGATTGCCCGGTGGTGGTGGCTTACCGCGTGGGATGGCCGGATGAGGCGTTTATTTTTGGCACTTTGGCGGATATTCGCGGCAAGGTGCGCGCCAGCAAGTTGACGCGCACGGCGTTGATATTTGTCGGGCGGGTGTTTGAAAAAACCGAGTTTCCGGATTCAGCGCTTTATGACGAAGCGATCCCCCATATCCTGCGCCCCAAAAAACGCGCCTGAAGCAAATGTGTGGGGCAGTGCCCCACGCAGATCATGGCAAGACCACCCCCCGGCCCCCTCCTTTAAGGAGGGGGAGGTGTTGCCAGCAGGGTGAATAATCTTGATTTTTGGACTAAACTGCGGGGGCAATTACATGGGCATAGCTGCCGATGATGTGGCGCTTTTGCATACCCATATCACCAAGGGTGGAATGGGTGGCGTCGCTGGCTTGAAACAGCGGTTTTGCACCGCCTTGGTGGGTGATCGTGCTGTAGTGGAATTCATGGGCCAGCAGCGGCGTTTGAAATATAGGATTTGTATGCGGTGTCAGACGGCGATAGCCAAGGCATAGTTTACGGGTTTCAAACGAAGTGGTCAGCGGCAAAAAACCCAGCATTTCATGGTGGTGGCCCTGGGCGTCGATCAGGCCGTCACCCAGCACCATATAGCCGCCGCATTCGCCATAGATCAGTGTTTGGTTTTGCGTTGCGGTTTGCATGCCCGCCTTGAAAATTGCGGCTTGCGCCAGTTTGCCGGCATGCAGTTCGGGATAGCCACCGGGCAAATAAATTGCATCCGCCTTTGGCGAGGGGCCTTCATCATTCAGCGGGGAAAACGGATGGATGCTGGCACCTTGCGCGTGCCAATCCGACAGAAGATGCGGATAGGCAAAGCCAAAGGCCAGATCGGCGGCAACGGCAATATTTTGCCCCAATGGTGGCAGCATCTGGGGCGGATTTTGGGGCGTCGAAAGCGGGCGGGCGCTGGCAATTATGGCGTCGATGTCGACCGATTTTTCCAGATTTTCTGCCAGTTCGTTCAAAAATTCATCCAACTGCGCATTTTCAGCGGCTTGCACCAAGCCCAAATGGCGTTCTGGCAAGCTGAACAGGGGATCGCGATTTAGGTGGCCGAAGGTTTGAAACCCCGCCGCATTGACGGATTTTTGCGCCATTGCGCAGTGTTTTGGGCTGGCTGCGCGGTTAAGGATCGCACCGGAAATTTCCAGATCAGGGCGCAATTTGGAAAGGCCCGCCAACGCGAGTGCGGCGGATTGTGCCTGTTTGGCAATGTCGATCACCATGACAAGGGGAATGGACAAAATTTTGGCCAAATCGGCAACCGACCCTTGGCCGTCGGCGCCTGCATCCAACACGCCCATCGCACCCTCGATGATCAAAAGATCGCCGCCTTGGGTCGCCGCATAATGGCGCAAGGCGGCGGGCGACATCGCCCAGGCATCAAGGTTGATCGAGGCATGGTCGCAGGCCACCGCGTGAAAGGCCGGATCGATATAATCGGGGCCACTTTTGGCGGCCCTGACAGAAAGGCCCCGGTTTTTGAGGGCGCGCAAAAGCCCCAATGTAAGCGTGGTTTTGCCCGCGCCGGAATTTGCAGCCGCAATGATCAGGGCGCGTGTCATGACAGATCGCTGGTCGGTCTGGTTCCCAGCGGATCAAGGTTTCGGGGTTTTTCACCACGTAATTGTCCAGCCCAATCAATCACTTGGCGCAAGCGAACCACTTCGCCAACGCAAATGACGGCTGGGGCGGCAAAACCGCTGTGGGTGATATCATGCGCGGCGGTGCCAAGGGTGGTTTCCAGCACTTCCATGTCGGGCCGCGTGGCGTTGCGCACGACGGCAACTGGCGTGCCGGCCGGTTTGCCACCGGCCAGCAGTGCGGCGGCGATCTGATCGATATGTTTGATCGCCATATAAAGCACGATAACCGGTGAGCCTTTGGCCAAAGACTGCCAATCAACCGCAGAAGGCGCCAGTCCGTTTTGATCATGGCCGGTGACAAAAGTGACCGATTGGTTCACGTCGCGGTGGGTGATCGGAATGCCCGCATAAGCAAGCCCGCCGATGCCCGCCGAAATGCCCGGGGTCAAGCGAATGGCAACGCCGGCCTGCACCAGGGTTTGCGCCTCTTCGCCGCCACGACCAAAGACAAAGGGATCGCCGCCTTTTAGGCGTAAAACCCGTTTGCCAGCTTGTGCCAGTTCAATCAGGCGCAACGAAATATCGCGTTGTTTGGCCGATGGCTTGCCGCCGCGTTTTCCGGCATATTCCAGCATCGCGCCAGGTGCGGCCCATGCCAGAATGCGCATATCCACCAGCGCGTCATAGATGATGATATCGGCGCGCCGAATGGCCGAAAGCCCGTGCAGCGTCATCAAACCGGGATCACCCGGACCCGCCCCCAACAACCATACGAGGCCGGGAAAAAAATCGGCCTGTTCAAAATTTGACGGCAATATTTGAGCGGGGTTTTCCATAGGTTTGCTATAGCGCAGATTTTTGCGGCGGGCGAGGGTGAACTGCGTCGCATTTAGGCCTGTCAGCGGCTTTTTATTTCGTCCATTATGGGTTTATGACACGCAAACCAACCAGCGATCTGCGCACAGGGTTTACCACGGGGGCTTGTGCCACGGCGGCGGCCAAGGCCGCGTTTATGGCGTTGCTGTCGGGGCGGTTTGCGACGCGCGTGGAAATCACACTGCCGCGCGGCCAGAAACCTGTTTTTGAACTGGCGGAAAGCAGGCAAGGCGCGGGTTGGGCCGAGGCGGTTGTTCAAAAAGATGCGGGTGACGACCCCGATGTGACCCACGGCGCCCTGATCTGTGTGCGCGTGACGCGTGGCGGGGCTGGCATTACGTTTCGCGCGGGCGACGGTGTTGGCATGGTGACAAAGCCGGGTTTGCCGATACCCGAGGGACAACCTGCGATAAACCCGGTGCCGCGCCAGATGATTAGCCAAGCTTTGCAGGGTGTCGCAAATGCGGCGGGTGTGGCGGGTGATTGTATTGTGACAATCTCGGTGGCAGGGGGGGCGGATCTGGCGGAAAAAACATGGAATCCGCGCCTTGGCATCGTCGGGGGCATTTCGATTTTGGGCACAACCGGCATCGTTCGCCCGTTTTCCTGTGCGGCGTGGATTGCGTCGATCCATCGCGGCATTGATGTGGCACGCGCGACGGGTGAAACCCATGTGGCGGGTGCCACAGGTGCCACCTCGGAACGGGTTTCTCAGGCATATCTTGGTCTGCCGGATCACGCGATGTTGGATATGGGTGATTTTGCCGGTGGCATGCTAAAATATCTAAAAACCCATCCCGTTGAACGGGTTACGATCGCGGGTGGTTTTGGAAAATTGACTAAACTGGCACAAGGGGCGATGGATTTGCATTCCTCGCGCAGTCAGGTAGATTTCGCGATATTGGCGGATTGGGCGGCTGAAGTCGGCGTGGATCATGGAGCGATTGGGCGTTGTAATACCGCCATGCAGGCGCTGGAAATCGGCGGGCCAAAAATGGCGATGCTGGTGGCGCAAAGGGCCAGGGTGCAGGCTATTTCTGTGCTGGGGCAAGATGTGAATATCGATGTGCTTGTCGTGGATCGAAACGGCGAAATTGTCGCCAATACAATGTAAGGAATTGCCAAGGTCAAAAGCTGCATTCCGCATTGATCGAGATGCCCGCTCAATGCAGACATGCCGACGTACCCGACCGCCCGAGTGTAAATAGGTTGTTCACTAAAAAGCCGCGGCACTGACAGTGCTATCAAAAAATTTGCGAAAAATTTGAGATCAGCGCATAGTTACGGATATCCGGTATTTTCAATGAGGTAAGCCATGGCCCAAGCCGATTTTTCGCCGCAACAGGTATTGGATTTCTGGTTCCCTGATACGGGGCATGAAAACGACGTTGCCAGCCACGGCGCCTTTTGGCAGGAACGCATGCAGGGCGGTATGGATGCGAAAATTATCGCGGAATTTGGCGATTTAACCGTGGCCGCAGCAACCGGGCTGTTGGATCATTGGGCCGAAACGCCGCGTGGACGTCTTGCCTTGTTGATCGCGCTGGATCAATTTCCGCGGTCCCTGTGGCGTGATACCCCGGCGGCATTTGCCCAAGACATCAAAGCGGCGCGTCTGGCGTTGCAGGGTATCGAAAATGGCGATTTTGATGAATTGGCACCTTGGGAACAGCAGTTTTTTATCATCTCGATTTCCCATTGCGAGGGGCCGGATCACGTTCAGCGTATGGAAAGAATTGCGGGGTGTTGTGCGCAGATCATCGATAATATGCCAGAATGTCTGACCCAAATGCGCGAAATGATCCTTGGTCAAAACCAGCGGGTTCTGAGCATTATCAAGACCTTTGGCCGCCACCCACATCGCAACGCGGTTTTGGGACGCCCTTCAACACAGGCCGAGGCCGCCTATATCGCCACCGGGGATTTTCCGCATATTCTCAAGCCCCAAGATACGGCAAAAGGCTAGGGTTCTGATCTTGGCCGGCGCGGCACAGGCAGGTTGCGGCCAAAATACGTCGCATTTGATCTGTAACCCCGGTCGCAATTGTGTAACTTCTGGCGGCAACAATTCCACAGTCAGAGAATCCTCATGCCCGCAAAAATACCCGCCACTGTCATCACCGGTTTTCTTGGGGCCGGGAAAACCACTTTGATCCGTCATTTGATCGAAAACGCCAATGGGCGGCGGATCGCGCTGGTGATCAACGAATTTGGTGATCTGGGCGTGGACGGTGAAATCCTGAAGGGCTGTGGCATCAAAGGTTGTGCGGATGAGGATGTGGTTGAACTGTCTAACGGTTGTATCTGTTGCACCGTGGCCGAGGATTTTCTGCCCGCAATTCAAAAGCTGATCGACCGCGATCAAGCCCCCGATCATATCGTTATTGAAACCTCGGGGCTGGCCTTGCCGCAACCTTTGGTTCGCGCCTTTGGGTGGCCCGATATTCGCACGCGGGTGACGGTTGACGGTGTGGTTGCTGTTGTGGATGGCCCTGCGGTTGCGGCCGGTCAATTTGCCGCCGATGTTGCGGCTGTCGATCGCCAACGTGCCGCCGATGACGGGCTGGATCACGAAACCCCCTTGTCAGAATTGTTTGAGGATCAGCTGGCCTGTGCCGATATGGTCATTGTGAATAAGTCGGATTTGCTGCCCGATGCCAGTGGTTTGGCCGGTGAAGTTAAAGCGCGGGTTCGCGGCGGCGTGTCGGTGATCAACGCGACGATGGGCGCGGTTGATCCGGCGGTGTTGTTGGGGCTGGGTGTCGGGGCCGAGGATGACATGGACGCGCGCCACGAGGTTCACCACCACCATCATCACGATGATGATCACGACGATCATGAAGAAGATCATGAACATGAACACGGCCATGATGAATTTGAAAGCTTTGTGGTCGAGTTGGATGAATTTGCCGATGCACAGGCCTTGAGCGCCAAGGTTCAGGCGGCGATTTCTACCCATGGTTTGTTGCGTGTCAAAGGCTTTGCGGCGATCACCAGCAAGCCGATGCGACTGGTTTTACAAGCCGTTGGTCCGCGTATCGATACGCATTTTGATCGCCCCTTTGGCACAAATCAACGCGGCACGCGATTGGTGGTTATTGGCATGGCCGGGCTTGATCAGGCCAAAATCCGCGCTGAACTGGCGGCATGAGCATCACCATCAAATATGGCGATCCACGCGGCACGGCCCCGCGCCGGTTGTTGGGCGAAAGCCATGCCTTGATGCAAAGACTTTTTCCCGCAGAATCAAACCACTACCTGTCTATTGATGCGCTTTGTGTGGACAATATACGGTTTTTTGAGGCACAGGTTGATGGCGAAACACAGGGCTGTGCAGCACTGGCAATCAATGTGGAATACGGCGAGATCAAATCAATGTTTGTCGATCCTGCGGCCCGCGGCACGGGATTGGCGCGGGCCTTGCTGGCGCGGCTGGAGGATGAGGCGCGCAGCGAAAATCTTGCACTGCTGCGACTGGAAACCGGGCATCTGTTGGCCTCGGCTCACAAGCTTTATGCCAGCGTTGGATTTACCCCAACCGGTCCCTTTGGTGATTATGCCGAGGACCCCAATTCACTGTTCATGGTCAAGGTTCTCTGATGCACCTATTGGCCGCCGCACCCGGCACCGTTTCGGACGGCACCGAACCTGTTGATCCGGGGCAAACGCCGGCGGATGTGATTTTTCTGTCCGCCGCTGACACCGAATTGGCCGCCTTGTCAGAGGCGCGCGGTGCGATGGCAGCGCCACCCAGTTTGCGCCTTGCTTCGTTGTCATGGCTGGCGCATCCGTTTACCGTTGATAAATACATCGACGACACCGCATCCAAGGCGCGATTGGTGGTGGTCCGGGCCTTGGGCGGTGCGGCCTATTGGGCCTATGCGGTGGAACAATTGGCAGCGCGTTTGCACAAAAACGGGGTCAAACTGGCGCTGTTGCCGGGCGACGACAAACCGGATGAAGAATTGTTTTCGCTGTCCACTGTCAGCCGCGAGGATTGGGAAAACCTTTGGGCCTATATGGTCGAATTTGGCCCTGAAAACGCCAGTAATTTTCTGGGCTACTGCACCCATATGCTGGCGCAAACCGACAAACCGCCCTTGGCGCAACCGCTTTTACGGGCGGGGTATTATTGGCCCGGAACTGGTGCCGCAGATGCCGATGTGTTGCGGCAAAACTGGGTGCCGGGTGCGGACATTGTGGCCATCGTGTTTTACCGTGCTTTGTTGCAGGGTGCCGGGCTGCATCCGATCAATCAAATGATCAAGGCCTTGCTTCGGCGCGGATTGAATCCCATGCCAGTTTTTGCGGCCTCCTTGAAAGATCCGGTTTCCAAGGCAACTTTGGCGGCGATTTTTGCCGAACATGATCCCAAATTGATCCTGAACGCCACCAGTTTCGCGGTATCTTCGCCCGATCCCCTGCAATGGGGGGCCACGCGCGCGCCGACGATTTTGGATAGTACCGACCGCCCGGTTTTGCAGATGGTGTTTTCCGCCAGCGACGAGGCCGGTTGGGCCACAAGCGAGCGTGGCCTGACGGCGCGTGATATTGCGATGAATGTCGCCCTGCCAGAAGTTGACGGGCGCATTTTATCCCGCGCGGTCAGTTTCAAATCGCAGGCCTATTTTGACGAGGCAACCGAATGCGCCATCACCGCCTATCGTGGCCATACCGAGCGCATCGGCTTTGTCGCGGATTTGGCGGCCAATTGGGTGAAACTTGGGTGTGCCGCGCCGCAAGATCGACGAGTGGCGCTGGTTTTGGCGAACTACCCGAACAAAGACGGGCGACTGGCCAATGGCGTTGGTTTGGATACGCCTGCCGCTACGGTGCATGTATTGAACGAATTGTCCCGCGCCGGTTACAGCATTGAAAACGCACCGAAAGACTCGGGTGCGTTGATGAAAATGATCCTGAAGGGACCGACAAATTGGCTGACGGATCGGCGTGATCGTGCGGGCGGTGAACGGCTGTCCCTGGCGGAGTATCAGGCGTTTTATGCCGATCTGCCTTATGAAGTGCGCCAACAGATAGAGGCCCGCTGGGGCGCGCCGCAAACCGATCCATTTTTTGGCGAGGACGGGTTTGCCCTGTCGATTTTGCGGTTTGGTAACGCGGTTGTCGGCATTCAACCGGCGCGCGGCTATAATATTAACCCGACCGAAACCTATCATGCGCCAGACTTGGTGCCACCGCATAATTATCTGGCGTTTTACGCGTGGTTGCGCCGCGAATTTGGCGCGCATGCCATCGTGCATATGGGCAAACACGGCAATCTGGAATGGTTGCCGGGGAAATCTGTCGGCCTGTCAAACGAATGTTTTCCCGAGGTCGCCCTTGGCCCGACGCCGCATATTTACCCGTTTATCGTGAACGATCCGGGTGAGGGAACACAAGCCAAACGACGCGCCGCCGCGGTGATTATCGACCACCTGACGCCGCCACTGACGCGGGCCGAAACCTATGGGCCATTGCGTGATTTGGAAATGTTGGTCGATGAGTATTATCAGGCGGCGGGGCTTGATCCCAAGCGGATCACCTATTTGCGCGGCGAAATACTGTCGATGATGTCGGCCACGGGGCTGGATCAGGATTTACCCAAAGGCGCGGATGATGCCGACAGCAGGTTGGCACGGCTGGATGCCTATTTGTGCGAGTTGAAAGAAGCGCAAATTCGCGATGGGTTGCATGTGTTTGGTCAGGCCCCAACCGATCGTTTGGCGCGGGATCTGGTGGTGGCTTTGGCGCGGGTTCAGCGTGGCCGCGGGCTGGGCGGTGACGCCTCGTTGCACCGCGCGATCGCCGATGATCTGGACCTTGGCTTTGATCCGCTTGATTGCGACATGGCGGCGGTTTGGACGGGGCCACGGCCGGAAATTTTGACCGTTTTGCACGATGATCGATGGCGCAGCACCGGCGATACCGTTGAGCGGATCGAGGCATTGGCGGCAATCCTAGTTGACGGAGGCCAGCCCGTCGGCGATGCCAGTAAAGCTGTTCTGGATCAGGTTGTTACGCGCATCATTCCCGCCGTTTCCAACGCTGGATCGGCAGAAATTACCGGGCTTTTAACCGCCCTAGATGGCCGCTTTGTGCCACCAGGGCCCAGTGGTGCGCCGACACGCGGGCGGCTGGATGTACTGCCCACAGGGCGCAATTTTTTCAGTGTCGACAGCCGCGCCTTGCCGACCCGCGCGGCATGGTCACTGGGGTGGAAATCCGCCAACCTGTTGATCGAGCGTCACCTGCAAGACCACGGCGATTGGCCGCGAACTTTGGCGCTGACCGCCTGGGGCACCGCCAATATGCGCACTGGTGGCGACGATATCGCCCAAGCGCTTGCCTTGATGGGATGTCGCCCGAAATGGGATGAAATGTCGGGCCGTGTTACCGGTTTTGAGGTGATCCCCATGGGGGCCTTGGGCCGCCCCCGCGTGGATGTGACCCTGCGAATTTCCGGTTTTTTCCGTGATGCCTTTCCGACACAAATCGATTTGCTGGCCTCTGCTGCCAAGGCCGTGATGCTGTTGGATGAACCCGAGGCGGATAATCCGGCGGCTGCGCGATACTGTGTCGAGGCGGCTGAAATCGGCGCGGATCGCGCGGCTTTTCGGGTGTTTGGCAGCAAACCCGGGGCCTATGGCGCGGGGCTTCAGGCGATGATGGATGAGCGTTTATGGGCCGACAAAGGCGATCTGGCGGATGCGTTTTTGGGTTGGGGCGGCTATGCCTATGGCGAAGGTGCCGATGGGACAACGGCCCGATCAGAATTCACCACCCGCTTGGGGCGTGTCGAAATTATCGTGCAAAATCAAGATAATCGCGAACATGATTTACTGGACAGCGATGATTATTACCAATTTGAAGGCGGCTTGGCGGCGACGGTGGAAACCCTGAAAGGCGCGGCACCAACGGTTTATCATAACGATCATTCGCGCCCGGAACGGCCCGTGATTCGCACGTTGGACGAGGAAATGGGCCGTGTTGTGCGATCGCGTGCGGCCAATCCAAAATGGATCGCGGGGGTGATGCGCCACGGCTATAAGGGCGCGTTTGAAATGGCGGCGACGGTGGATTACCTTTTTGCTTTTGCGGCCACCACACATGCCGTCAGATCAACCCATTTTGATCTGCTGTACGAGGCCTATCTTGAGGATGATCAGGTGCGTGATTTCATTGACGAACACAACGCACCGGCCCTGCGCGAGATGGCACAAAAGTTCACCGAGGCGATGGATCGCGGCATGTGGAACCCGAAATCAAACTCTGCGCGGGCGCGGTTGGCGGGTCTGCTGGCATGATTACCCGCGCTGTTGATCCTTTTGATTGGGCCGCGCTTTTGACGCTATTACGGCGCAGTTTTGCTTATATGGACGGGCGGATTGACCCGCCTTCATCACTTAATAAATTGGATGAGGTGGAATTGGCAGCCATTTCAAAAGATGCGGAAATTTGGGTTATTCACAGTGGCTGTGAACCGATTGTCACGTTAACCCTAACCCCGAAGAAGAACCATCTATATTTAGGAAAACTGGCGGTATCTCCGGATCACCGCGGGCAGGGTTTTGCCCGAAAATTGGTGGATCATGCCCGGGCGCGCGCAATTTCGCTTGGCTTTGATCAGCTTCGCTTGCAAACTCGGATCGAGCTTGTGGAAAATCACGCTACTTTTGCCAAATTGGGTTTTCACAAGTTTTCCGAAGACGCGCACCCTGGCTATGATAGGGTGACGGAAATCACGATGGCGATGGATTTGTGCGACAAAGATCATGCGGCACACCTCGGCGCCAAATTGGTTAAGACAACGATGAAAAGCCGCGTTTCACATGGCTGCAATGACGGAGAGCAAGAATAATGGATGAAGATCGCCACAACATGAAAATGGCCAAGAAAAAGGTCGCGCGCGACAAGATCATGGCCACAAAGACCGAAAAAAAGGGGCTGATCATTGTCCACACGGGCAAAGGCAAGGGCAAATCCTCGTCCGCTTTTGGGATGATTTTTCGCTGTATTGCCCATAAAATGCCCTGCGCGGTTGTGCAATTTATCAAGGGCGGCATGGACACGGGCGAGCGTAATCTGATTACTGAAAATTTTGATGATTTGTGCCAGTTTTATACGATGGGCGAAGGGTTTACTTGGGAAACCCAAGACAAATCCCGTGACATCGAAATGGCGCAGGCGGCGTGGGAAAAGGCCAAAGAGCTGATTTTGGATGACCGAAATTCCATGGTTTTGCTTGATGAAATAAACATCGCCCTGCGCTATGATTATGTCGATGTGCAAGAGGTTGTTGATTGGCTGGCGGCAAATAAACCGCCAATGACCCATGTGGTTTTGACCGGTCGTAACGCCAAAGAACCACTGATCGAGGCGGCGGATTTGGTGACGGAAATGGAATTGATCAAACACCCGTTCCGCTCGGGCATCAAAGCACAGGCCGGCGTGGAATTTTAAACCAGTCCGCCAGGGGTAATCGTATGAGTAATGCCGTGATGATTCAGGGCGCGGGGTCCAATGTTGGGAAATCAATGTTGGTGGCCGGGCTGTGCCGTGCCTGCGTGCGCCGCGGGATTTCTGTGCGGCCTTTCAAGCCGCAAAATATGTCAAATAACGCTGCTGTAACGGTTGATGGCGGTGAAATCGGTCGGGCACAGGCGTTGCAAGCATTGGCTTGTGGCGTGCCCGCACATACCGATATGAATCCGGTTTTGCTAAAGCCGGAAACCGAAACCGGCGCGCAAGTCGTGGTTCAGGGCAAGCGGATTGCAACTTTAAAGGCACGTGAGTATTCCACATTAAAACCCCAGCTTATGGCACCGGTATTAGACAGTTTTCGCCGGTTATCCACAGAGGCCGACCTGATTTTGATCGAGGGTGCGGGCAGCCCGGCCGAAGTCAACCTGCGGGTCGGCGACATTGCCAATATGGGATTTGCGGCGGCGGCGTATGTGCCGGTGATTTTGGTCGGCGATATTGATCGCGGCGGGGTGATTGCCCAACTTGTTGGAACCAATGTGGTTGTGGATAAGCCCGATGCGGATCTGATTAAAGGGTTCATTGTCAACAAGTTTCGCGGTGATCCTGTGTTATTTGATGATGGGTATAACTTGATTGCTAAAGATACCAACTGGCAGGGTCTGGGCGTGGTTCCATGGTTTGCTGACGCGCATTTATTGCCTGCCGAGGATGCTTTGGATATTTCCAGCGGTCCCAAAGGCGGGGCGATCAAAATCGGCTGTTTAACCCTGTCGCGTATCGCGAATTTTGACGATCTTGATCCATTGGCCGCTGAGCCCGATGTCAGTCTTGAAATGATCCGCGCGGGCCAAGCGGTGCCCGGTGATCTGGATTTACTTATCATTCCAGGCAGTAAATCGACGATGGGTGATCTAAAATTCTTGCGCGATCAGGGTTGGGACATCGACATTGCCGCCCATGTTCGCCGTGGCGGCCGCGTGCTTGGGCTTTGTGGTGGCTATCAAATGTTGGGCAAGTCGATTGATGATCCCTTGGGCATTGAAGGGCCGGCGGGCACGACAAAAGGGTTGGGGCTGCTCGATATTTCGACCGAGATGACCCCGAAAAAAAGCCTGACCGAGATATCTGCAAAACATGTGGAAACCGGCGAGATTTTTCAAGGATATGAGATACATATCGGCAAAAGTGAAGGTTCCGATTGCCTACGGCCCTTCGCCAGAAACAACAAAAGATCAGAGGGTGCAACCAGCGCCGATGGCCGTATCATGGGCACCTATTGTCACGGTCTTTTTGCCGCAGATGGGTTTCGGCGCGGTTTTTTGAAAACGCTTGGCAACGTTACCAACTCGACAAATTATGCAAAAACAGTTGATGATACGCTGGATAAGCTGGCCGATCATTTGGAAAAACACATCGACATCGATGCTTTGTTGGCGATCGCTAAAAAAGGAATTTGAACAATGACAAAACCGATACGCTGGGGAATTTTGGGCGCGGCAAAGATTGCTAAAACCGCGCTGGCTCCGGCCATTTCTTTGGCTAACAACAGTGTTCTTGCGGCTTTGGCTACCCGAAACCACGCAAGTGCCGCGGATTTTGTCATGCAATATCCGAACCTGAAAATTCACCAAGGCTATGAAGCACTGTTAGGCGATCCGGACATCGATGCCGTCTACATTCCCCTGCCCAATCACCTGCATATTGAATGGTCGCGCAAATGCCTTTTGGCGGGCAAACATGTGCTTTGTGAAAAATCTATTGCGCTGAAAGCTGGTGAAATTGACGAGCTGATGGAGTTGCGCGACAAAACTGGCCTGTTGGCGGCCGAGGCGGTGATGGTCGTGCATCACCCGCAATGGCATCGTGTGCGCCAATTGATCGCGGATGGGGCCATAGGCGCGCTGCGTCAGGTGGATGGTGTTTTCACCTATAACAATTCGGCTGATGTGAAAAACGTGCGTAATCAACAGGGTATGGGCGGCGGCGCGATGCTGGATATCGGCATTTATCCCACCGTGACCACGCGTTTTGCAACCGGGGCCGAACCACACACAGTAAAGGCGCGAATGGAATTTGACGGCGAGGTTGATACCAGCGCGCGCGTCACGGCCCAATTTGAGGGCTTTGATCTGGATTTTTACTGCTCGATGCGCATGGGGCTGCGGCAAGAAATGGTTTTCCACGGAGAAGCAGGCTGGATCAAACTTCACGCGCCGTTCAATGCGGGTGATTATGGCGAGGCAATATTGGAACTGCGCCGTTCTGATTTGTCCTCAACGGTCGAACGATTCACCACGGCGGATCAATATAAGCTGCAAATCGAGGCGTTTAATCAAGCGGTACAGGGCGGCGATGCCTTCCCGATGCCGCTGGAGTTTTCACGCGGTACACAAGCGGTGATCGATGCCGCCTTTGCCAGCGCGCAAGGCTAGTTGCGCGCGGCCCGCCACGCGGCACCCCCGCTTGGGGGGTGACGTGGAAACCGGTGTGGGCGTTTGCCCACTCCTTTTAACCGTGTCTTAGCTCTCCATGGCTTCAAGTTCATCGATCATGCCGGAAATCATCGACAGGCCCTTGTCCCAAAACGCAGGGTCAGAGGCATCCAGCCCAAAGGGTGCCAGCAATTCTTTGTGGTGCTTTGAGCCACCGGCCTTCAACATGTCAAAATATTTTTCCTGAAAACCCGGCGCGCCTTCTTCGTATACGGCATAAAGTGCGTTCACCAGACCATCGCCAAAGGCATAGGCATAGACATAAAATGGCGAATGCACAAAATGCGGAATATAGGCCCAGAAGGTTTCATAACCGTCCATATAGTCAAACACCGGCCCAAGTGATTCCGCCTGCACCGACATCCACAACGCGTTGATGTCGTCTGGCGTCAATTCACCCGCGGCGCGCGCGTCATGCAGCTTGCATTCAAAATCGTAAAAGGCGATCTGGCGCACAACCGTGTTGATCATATCCTCGACTTTGCCCGCCAACAGGATTTTACGCTCGGCCTGATCCTTGGCGCCATCCAGCATCTTGCGAAAGGTTAACATTTCGCCAAAAACCGAAGCGGTTTCCGCCAGGGTCAGGGGCGTGGATGACAGCATTTCGCCCTGATCGGCGGCCAGTACCTGATGCACGCCATGGCCCAATTCATGTGCCAAGGTCATGACATCACGGGGTTTTCCCAGATAGTTCAACATCACATAAGGATGCACATCGGTAACTGTCGGATGGGCAAATGCGCCGGGTGCCTTGCCGGGTTTCACGGCGGCGTCAATCCAGCCTTTGGAAAAAAACGGCTCGGCCAGTTGGGCCATTTCAGGCGCAAAATCGCCATAGGCCTGCAAGACCAAATCCCGCGCCTCGTCCCATTTCACCACGCGTTTTATTTCGCTGGGCAAGGGCGCGTTGCGATCCCACACTTGCATCGTTTCCAGCCCCATCCATTTCGCCTTGAGCGCGTAATACCGATGCGACAGCTTTGGATAGGCGGCGACCACGGCATTGCGCAGCGCTTCTACCACTTCTGGTTCCACATGGTTTGACAAATGCCGCCCGGTTTGCGGCGTCGGCAGGCCACGCCAGCGATCCTCGATTTCTTTTTCTTTTGCCAGTGTATTATGAACGCGCGCATAAAGCTTGACGTTGTCCTGCAACACGGCGGCCACGGCGCGCGCGCCTTTTTCGCGTGTGGCGCGATCCTGGTCAGACATCAGGTTCAGCGTGGCCTCAAGCGGTAATTTTTCACCGTCCACCTCAAATTCCAATCCGGCCATGGATTCGTCAAACAACCGGTTCCACGCCGCCGATCCCACGGTGGATTGATCGTGCAGAAATTTTTCCAGCTCGTCGGATAATTGATAGGGTTTCATCGCCCGCATTCGATCCAATACCGGGCGATAGCGCGCCAACTCGACGTTGCCGCCAACAAGCGCCTCGTAGGTTGCGTCCTCTATGCGGTTGAATTCCAACGAAAAGAACACCAGTGGTGTGGTGAAAACCGTGATTTTCTCCTGGCAATCGGACATGAATTTTGCCCGCCCTGAATCGGTGGTATTTTGATAATAGCGCAAGCCGGCAAACGACATTATGCGCCCGGCAATGCGGTCGATTTTTTCATAGGCCAGAATACAGGCCAACATGGCATCGGCGTTCAAACCGGTCAATTTACCTTCGTAAGTGGCGGCAAAATCGGCGCAGGCCTGTTCCAGCCAGGCCATATCACGGGTCAATTCGGGGGCGGTTTCGCCGGTATATAGATCATCCAGATCCCAGTCCGGCAGGTCGCCAAATTCATTTGCCCCGCCGCTGGTCGCCGCATCGCGCAGCAGTTCAAATTGGGGACGAGGAGTGAATTGAAACATGTGTCAGCCTTTGTTTTTCGTGTCAGCCTGACATAGGCACGGCGCATCGGCAGGTTCAACCCCACCACACCAAACCGTCAGCAATTCTCGGTAAAAAAGGCAATTGATCGCTGAAAAAAATCATTCCGAATTTGGGGAGCTTCCATCATAATCTCGTGATTGCCATCCTCGTAAACCTTTTGTGCACCGTTTGGCCATTTGGCCATTTGTGCGGTGATGGCATCGATGACAACAATGCCTTCTTTAGCGCCATAAAATGTTCGGGCGGGTTGGGCTGGCGCGGGCATCGCGGCCAGTTTTTTGCATTCTTTCAAGCCCTCATAGCCCCAACCGACGCTGGGCCCGCCAAGGGAAAATTCCGGATAGGCATCCAGTTGATCGTTCATATATTTGAACATCTCTTTGTCGCTGGTCAAAAGATTTTCATCGAAATCCGCCGTGGCGGTATAGCTTTCTTCGGAATACCCCGGCGCCAGCCATTTTGAATTGCCGATTGCCGCGCTGCCGATGCCCAGACCCCAGGCAACCGGGCGCAGGGCCGCGCCGATTTTGATGCCCCACATCGGCGCGGAAAATACCGCCGCCTTGAAAATGTCGTGACGATGCAGCGCCCGCAGGCCAATCGCGCCGCCCATCGAGTGACCAATCAGGAACAGGGGCTGCGGCAAACCGCGGTCCTTGATCACCGTCAAAACCGCATCTACGTCTTGCTGAAACTGACTGAAACTGTCGACATGGCCGATGCCGTGTTTGGCTGTGTCGCGATCGGCCAGCCCTTGACCGCGCCAGTCAACCACAACAACGCTAAAGCCCGTGTCGATATAATTGCCCACCGACAGCCCGTATTTTTCAATATACTCGGTGCGCCCGGGCATCAGAAAAATTGTCCCCTTTGTGCCCGCCCCCCAAATCGCCACCCGAATGCGTGTGCCGTCCTCGGCGGTCAGCCACAGGCATTCAACACCAACTGGTGCCAAGGCAACATCGTTGTGAAAGGGGGCAGGGATCAAAGGCATGATTATAGGACGGCGGCCAGTTTCATCGCTTCTGACATGTCGCCATCAACGGTTAATTTACCGGTCATAAAGGCCGAGGTGGGGTTCAGCTCGCCCGACAGAATGCCCTCAAATGTTTCGGCGTCGGCCGACAAGGTACAGCTGGTTTCGTCATCCGAGGCGCGAACGCCGTCGCCGTCCATCACAACCGAGCCTTCGCCCGCAATGTCAAATTTTATGCTGCCATCATAGCTGGCGCCGATTTTTTCGGCGAGTGCGGCCACGGCTTTGTCGATGATTGCGCTCATTATTTTGGTTCCCTCTAAAAAGTGACTGACATTTGCATGGCAATTGCCGAATTACGCGTTAAATTGCACCCAATATGCGTATTAAATCTGTAGTTTCCAGCCTTACCTTTGCGTCAATCTTGGCGCTTGCCTTGGTTTCACCGCCAAACCCGTCGTTTTCGGCGGAAGACGGCGCATTGCTTGACCTGTTAAAAACGCCCAATTTAGAGAATTGGGAAGAGGTGGCAAACGAAATAGTGGCCAAATGGTCAAAATCAGGCTCTGCCTCGATGGATTTATTGTTGCGTCGGGGGCGCGAAGCGCTGGAAAAAGGCGACATCACCGCCGCAATCGAACATTTTACCGCCCTGACAGATCACGCGCCGGATTTTGCCGAAGGGTGGCAAATGCGGGCCACGGCGTATTATTCCGCTGAAATGTTTGGCCCGGCCATGGCAGATCTGGAACGTACCTTGTTGTTGAACCCGAAACATTTTGGCGCGCTTCAGGGTGTGGCAATTATTTCCGAACAGCTTGGCCTGTTGGATCAGGCGCTGCGCGCCTATCAGGCGGCACTTGCTATACATCCCAATAACCCGGACCTAAAAGAGGGTCTGAAACGGGTGCAAACCCAACAAAACGGAATCACCCTTTAAGGGTAAATTGGGTTTCAACAGGCCAAAAATGCGCGATTATGCCCAAGTAACGGCCGTTTTGGGGCCGACCAATACCGGCAAGACCCATTACGCAATCGAGCGGATGTTGGGTCATAAAACCGGTGTGATCGGTTTGCCGCTGCGGCTGTTGGCCCGCGAGGTTTACGACAAAATTGTTGCGCTGCGTGGCCCTTCGGTGGTGGCTTTGATCACCGGCGAAGAACGTATTGTGCCCGACCGCGCTGTCTATTGGGTGGCAACGGTCGAGGCGATGCCGCAAGAAATCGGTGCCGATTTTGTTGCTGTGGATGAAATTCAGCTTTGCGCCGACCCGGAACGCGGCCATGTTTTCACCGACCGTTTGCTGCATGCGCGCGGGCGTCATGAAACCCTGTTCATGGGGGCCGATACCATGCGCGGTGCCATTTCGGGGCTGATCCCCGCGGCGCAATTCATGTATCGGGATCGTTTTTCCACGCTAACCTATACCGGCAGTCGCAAAATCAGCCGGATGAAACCGCGATCGGCCATTGTCGGTTTTTCGGTCGACAGCGTTTATTCCATCGCCGAATGGATACGTCGTCAAAAAGGTGGTGCGGCGGTGGTGATGGGGGCCTTGTCGCCGCGCACCCGTAATGCGCAGGTGGAAATGTATCAAAACGGTGACGTGGAATATCTGGTGGCAACCGACGCCATCGGCATGGGGTTGAACCTTGATATCGATCACGTCGCATTTTCCGGCACCGTAAAATTTGACGGCCAGCGCATGCGCCCGCTTCAGCCCACAGAAATGGCGCAAATCGCGGGTCGCGCCGGGCGGTATATGAACGCAGGCACATTCGGCGTGACGGGCGAGGCGGCACCATTGGACGAGGCAATGGTGGAAGCGATTGAAAACCATCAGTTTCCGCCCGTGACCCGCCTGCAATGGCGCAATACCGCGCTGGATTTCACCCGCATTGATCGCCTGATCGGCAGTTTGGAGCGGTATCCCGGTGATGAACGCCTGATCCGGACACGGGCCGCCGAGGATTTGATTGCGTTAAAACAACTGGCCCAACGCAGTGAAATCACCGCGCGGCTTGCCTCGGCCAGGGATATCCGCCTGTTGTGGGATGTCTGCGGCGTGCCGGATTTTCAAGGCATATCAACGGGCAATCACGCTGGTTTGTTGCAGGATTTGTTTGAACATCTGCAAAATGGTGAAATTCCCAATGCGTGGATGGCGCAAAAGGTGCAAAAAATCGACAGGTGCGACGGGGATATCGATACGCTGTCAAAACGGCTGTCTTTTATCCGCACTTGGACATATGTTGCCCAGCGAAAAGGCTGGGTCGAAGATTCCCAGTATTGGCGGCAGGAAACCCGTGCCGTAGAAGACCGCTTGTCAGATGCGCTACACGCAGCCCTGACCCAACGATTCGTAGATCGGCGCACCGCTGTTTTGATGCGCCGGTTGAAACAAAAGGAGAGCCTGGTGGCCAAAATAGACGAAACCGGCGAAGTGACTGTTGAAGGCGAGAAAATCGGCCGTATCGACGGTTTTCGCTTTACCCAAGATAAAACCACATCGGCGGATGAGGCCAAGACCTTGCGCGCCGCCTCGGTCGCGGCGCTGGCGCCGGAATTTCATCTGCGGGCGGATCGGTTTTATAACGCACCGGACACCGAATTGGATTTCACCGAACAGGGTGGCCTGATGTGGGGCAACAAGGCTGTTGGCAAGCTGGCCAAGGGAACCGAGCCGCTAAAGCCGGCGATCGTGGCCTTTGTCGACGATGAGGCAGGCCCCGATGTGGCGGCCAAGGTTCAGCGGCGCCTGCAACATTTCATCGATCGCAAAATCGCCGCTTTGTTTGAGCCGCTGGTGGCCCTTGGGGGGGATGAAACGCTGCAAGGTCTGGCCCGTGGTTTTGCCTTTCGCATGGTCGAGGGTTTCGGGGTTCTGCCCCGTGTCGCCGTGGCGGACGAAGTAAAGGCGCTGGATCAAACCGCGCGCGGTACCTTGCGCAAACACGGCATCCGGTTTGGTCAATTCACGATCTTTCAACAGGCGCTGTTGAAACCCGCGCCGACGCGGTTGCGTTTGGTGTTGTGGTCGCTGGTCAATGATCTGGATATTTTTCCCGAAAGCCCGCCACCGGGTTTGGTGACGATCCCGAAAATTCCTGACGCCTCGGATGAAACCTATACGATGGCGGGCTATTGCATCGCCGGTGCGCGCGCGATCCGCATTGATATGCTGGAACGACTGGCCGATTTGATCCGCAACCAGGACACCCGCGCCGGATTTGAAGCCAGCGCCGATATGCTGTCGATTTCCGGCATGACACTGGAACAGTTTTCCAATTTGATGGCCGGTTTGGGCTATGCTGCGGACAAGGGTGAACGCGTCAAGGTCAAGGCCACGCCGGAACCAATGCCAACCCCCGAGGCGGCATCGGGCAATCCGATTACCGAAGAAGAAAGCGTGATCAAACCGGTGGATGAAACCGCCGAACCCGAGACCGAGGTTTATTATGTTTTCCGCTGGGCCCCACCCAAGCGCGAACGCCCGCCCCGTACAGAACGTACAGACCGGCCCAAAAACCGTGACGGGGCGAAAGGTGACGCTGCTAAACGCGAGGGCGGCAAACCGCGTGGCAAACCGGGTCAAAAGGGCCGTGGTAAACCGGGGGGCAAGCAGGGCGGCAAACCTGAGGGCGGCAAAAAGTTTGAGGCCCGTCCCCCCAAGCGCGAAAAACCGATCGATCCCGATAACCCCTTTGCCGCCGCCCTGATGGGGCTGAAAACCAAATAGGGGCTGCATTGGGCGATAAAATCCGCCTTGATAAATGGTTGTGGCACGCGCGGTTTTTCAAAACCCGCGTGCTGGCGACCAAGATCGTGACATCCGGCAATGTCCGGCTGAACAGCGTCAAGGTTGCCAAGGCGGCCACACAGATCACCCCGGGCGACGTTCTGACCTTCAGCAAAGAACACGACATCAAAATCATTCAGGTCGATCAGGTGTCGACCCGTCGCGGCCCCGCCATTGAGGCACAGGGACTTTATACCGATTTATCCCCGCCACCGGCGGCGCGCGCGGCATATGTTCCAAATGCACCCGGATTTGAGGGAAAAGGTCGGCCAAGCAAGAAAGATCGGCGCATCTTTGACCTTTCTCAACGCAAGACGCTTGAATGATCGCGGCATGGCCTTTATGTCGCCCCTGATCCGGATAAGAGAATGAACCCATGACCTATATCGTCAACGACAGCTGCATCGCCTGCAAATACACCGACTGTGTCGAGGTATGCCCCGTGGATTGTTTCTATGAGGGCGAAAATATGCTGGTGATTCATCCCGACGAATGTATCGATTGCGGCGTCTGCGAACCCGAATGCCCTGCCGATGCAATCCGCCCGGATACCGAACCTGACATGGATAAATGGGTGGAATTCAACCGCAAATATTCCGAACTTTGGCCGGTGATCATCACCAAGAAAGATCCGCTGCCCGATGCCGAGGCAATGGATGGCGTTGAAGGCAAATTGGAAAGCCATTTTTCCGAAAAACCGGGCACTGGTGGCTGAATCAACGGCTGACCAGATGATTCGCAAAATTTGGGTCTGGAAATCGGAAAATACCCCGTTTTGGTGCCGAAAATGGGCGGAAAACCCCCTATTTTGCGAGGGTTTCACCCGCAAGATGTGTGTAGCGCTATGAATTTCATGATTTTTGTGATATGTTGCAACGCAGCAAAACAATAAATCGCAACCCTTACCAACCCACGGTGAAGCTTGGCCCTGCCAACCCAATTCTAGGCCATCATCAAAAAAGAACAACGCGCCGAACCGATTGCTTGGTTCGACCTGTTGCTTTCGCTGTGTGCAACCCCAAAGGACGCTTGAATGAGCAAGACTAAAAAATACGCCTTCCGCCCCAATGAATTCGTGGTCTATCCTGCCCATGGTGTTGGCAAAATCGTGAATATTGAAGAACAGGAAATTGCCGGTCTCAATATGGAACTGTTTGTGGTGTCGTTTGAAAAAGACAAAATGACCCTGCGCGTGCCCACCGAAAAGGCGCTGCATGTCGGCATGCGGGCGCTGTCCACACCCGAAACCGTGACCCGCGCGATGACCACGCTAAAGGGCAAGGCCAAGGTCAAACGTGCCATGTGGTCGCGCCGCGCGCAGGAATATGAACAAAAGATCAATTCCGGTGATTTGATCGCGATTGCCGAGGTTGTGCGCGATTTGCACCGCACCGACGAGCAGCGCGAGCAAAGCTATTCTGAGCGTCAGCTTTATGAAGCGGCCCTTGAACGCCTGACCCGCGAAGTGGCGGCGGTTGGCGGCACCGACGAGGTGTTGGCAGCAAAACAGGTTGACGGTGTGCTGGTTTCCCGCGCGGCCTAGGCCATTACAAAATTTTAAAGGCCGTCGATTTGCAATGATTGGCGGTTTTTTTGCGACTAATTTACCGCCACAATCGCCAGCAAGGCGCCGATTTCTGCCAGTTGCTGCATCGCCCCCAGAATGTCACCGGTTTGACCGCCAATTTTGGCCTGTGCGATCCGTGTCAGAACCACCGCCAATATGATAACGGCCGCAATCACCGGGATGCTGGTGGTGCCCAGAAATACCACGGCAAGACCGCCTGCGATGGCTGCCGAAATGACGGCAGTTTTTGCGCTGGGGCGGCCCACAGAATGCGACAGGCCGGATTGGCGCGCGTTTGGCATGACCGCCATGGCAACGACCATCGGTGCGCGGCTGATCACCGCCGTGGCGATGATGGCCAGCCAAAAATCACCGCCAAGGATCACTTTCAACGCGGCCCAACGGATCATCAACGACAGGATCAACGCCAGCACACCATAGGTGCCGATGGCGCTGTCTTTCATAATCTCAAGCCGCCTTTGCGGTGAATAGCCGCCCCAAAGCCCGTCGGCGCAATCCGCCAGCCCGTCTTCGTGCAAGGCCCCGGTCAGCAAGATACCGGCCAACAGCACCGCCATGGCCGCAAGGCTGGGGCCGAGACCGATGAACAACGCGGCTTGGGCGACCGCCGCCAGAAAAATCCCGATCACCAGACCCACCAGTGGATAGGCCCAAGCCGCCGCCGCACCGCGCAACTGCGCGCGGTCCATATCAACCCGCAAGGGCAAGCGGGTCAGCAGGCCCAAAGCCGCCCAGAAATCGGTGACAAAAACGTAAGCCCGGTCGCTGTTGGTAGATCGGAAGAGC
>Ga0316204_10004673_pt1 | contig 24138 bp, 38 predicted proteins | sample 6monrhotite_MG_2_FD_205661 | JGI IMG/M metagenome (GOLD analysis project Ga0316204, IMG submission 205661) | Microbial mat bacterial communities from mineral coupon in-situ incubated in ocean water Damariscotta River, Maine, United States -... | ecosystem: Environmental > Aquatic > Marine >... | reverse complement strand
CAAGGTGCGCGTAGCCGTGGGTGCTCCAGGTCCCGTCGTCAGCGACGGACACCTCTTTGCCAAGCGCGCCACCGGATTGGAGACACGCCCAAGCAGCCACAGCCTGGGCCAGGGCTTCGATCTCGTCCGCCATCGCGGCGATGTCCACACGGCCGCCCGTGCCCTTGGGTGACCCCGCGCCCTTCTGTCCGGGCAGCTTGCAGCGCCTGGACCCGTCCGCCCGGTCACGCTCGGACTGCACCAGCGTGGGCGCCTTGTTCTGGAACAGGTTGGACGGCCTGATCGCGCCGGTCTTGTCGGAGGCGACCCAGTCCCCGACCGACTCTTGTCCAGCAGGGCGGGGCACTCCGCGGCCGTCAGACGCGACCACGCCACCGTCGGCCCACCACACAGGCACACCCGACCCAGCACGCGCCTGAAGCCACAGCCACTGGGCGGCCCGCTCGGCGACGTTCTCCATGGGCGGGGTGTCCCGAAGCCGGTTCCACAGCTCCACAGGGTTCTCGTTGGACCAGCTTCGGATCTTGGCCACGACCAGGTCGCGGGTCTGAGGCGCCAGCAGGACGGGCCACACCCAACCCCAGGTGCCAGCGTCAGCCAGCAGCAGGCGGTCACACCCCAGACCGGACCGCAAGCCCATCGCGCCCAGGATGTGCTGGGCATAGCGACGCTTGCCCCCCATCCAGGAGACCACCGGCTGACACCGCCGGCCGCCGACCAGACGCAGGGACACCGCGGCCGCGCCGGCGAAGGGCTCCACGAACAGCGTGGGCCGCTTCATCGGACACTCCCGGCCCGACGCCCCGGGTTCAGGGGCTGCATCTGCCGGATCTCTTCGGAGACCCCGAGCCCGTCGTAGGTGGCCCCGCTCTCGGCGTAGACCGTGCGGGTGTAGACGGTCACGGGGGGCTTGACCGCTACGCGCTTCCCGGCGTGGGTGTCGTGGGTCAGCTCTTCGCGCTGGCCCAGCTGGATGGGGTCAGCACCGGTCAGACGCTGGCCGTAGAGCTCCACGTCCCACCCGGCCCGAGTCAGACCCACAGCGAGCTCCTGGAGCAGGCTGGGGCCCTTGCGCCTGGAGCTGCCCGGGGGCGGGGTCTCGTCCACGATGGCGTCGCCGTTGCGAACGCGCCAGGGCTTGGCCGGCCCGCGCTTGCCGTAGTGGTGCTGGATCGACACAGCGACCAGCAGCGGGTCGCGCTGCAGCTCGATGGGACGCCAGCCCAGGTGGTCGGGTCGGAACAGCCTGCGGGCGTAGGCCTCGACCAGGTTGGGCCAGGTCTCCCCCACCTGTGACCCGGGGGCGTAGCGCCATTGGGCGAACTCGCGGTTGGGCGGCAGGAAGAGCAGCTGAACCCCATGGGACAGCTCCATGGCTCGATCGCTCGGGGTGCGCTCAATCAGGACGCGCTTGCCCTTGTGCCAGCCCGCCAGGTCGTAGACGTTGCCCAGGTGTAGGAGGGGGCGAGGCGTGCCGGGCGCCTCACGGGGAGTCGTGGAGGACTCAGCAGTCGGCGCTGCTGGGGACTGGGTGCGGGGTGTGGTGAGACTGGGCAGTCCACCCCGGCGGGGGAAAGTGCTCATGGCTGGGTCTCCAGCAGCGCCTTGCGGGCGAGCTTGCCGGCCCGGGTCAGGCCGTAGATGCCGGACTGGCGCACGCGGTCGGCGGACAGCTCGAGCTGGTGGGGACGGAGCCACTCGGGCTCCAGGAGCTCGATCAGGCCAGCAGCGCGCATGCGGCCCAGGATGGCGCCCACCTCTTTGCCCAGGCCCAGGGCCTCGCACATCCAGCGGCCCACGAGCAGGTGGTAGGTCCAGCGAGAGAGCAGCAGGGCCTGGTTGCTTTGGTGCTGCGACCAGCCCACGAAGCTGGGGGGAGCGCCGCCGTTCTTGACCAGGGTGTGGACCGAGTGGCGGGCGCAACCGGCCTGCTTGGCCAGCCAGCGCACCCGGGCGAGGGGGTTGGCCTCCATCAGCGCGTAGAGCCGCGCGTCCCGAGCCTTGCCGCGCGCGTTGAGAGCCACGGGCAGCGGTGCGATGGCCTCCAACTCGACGCGGGGCCGGCCGGCGGGGTCTTGGCCCGTCAGCAGCCAGAACCAGCTGACACCGAGCGCGTCTGCCAGGGCCTCGACCTTGTCTCCAAGGGGGCGTCGGATCCCGCTCTCGAACCGACCGATGCCCTTCACGCCAGACGCCAGGGTCAGGTCAACCAGGGTCATGCCCAGGAGGCGGCGGCGATGCCGGATGCGCTCGCCGAGGGTGGAAGGGGGCAAGGCGTTCATGGGGACAACTCCAAGGTCAGCTGTTCGGTGGCCTCCAGGGAGCGCTTCCAGTCCCAGCTCGGGACGAAGTGCTGCGGGGGGCCGTTGTGGGCTTTGTCGAACCAAAGCCAGACGTAGGCGGCGGTGTCGGTGTTGCTGGTGTCGGTCCGGAACTTCGGGCGGTGCGCCAGGACCCACAGGCCACGGACGCGCAGGCCGTACTCGGACCAGAACGAGATGCGGCCCCCCGACTCCAGGATGGCCAGGCGGACCAGCATCACCACGTGACGGCGGCTCACGCGCAGGGCGTGGCTGACGTGGGCCATCAGGGCATCGCCATAGGGCGGGTTCCCCACGACCCACTCAGGGCGCTGGGCTTCCGTGGGCGTGCCGTAGACCATGGTGTCGACCGGACGCCAGGACAGGAAGTCCCCCACCGTGCGGGCGTCCACGTTCTTGGACAGGCCTGGGGCGTGGGGGTTGATGTCCCGCACGTGAATGCGGGCGTCTGTGAGCTCGATCAGGGCCTGGGCGAACGACCCGCCGCCCACGTGAGGCTCCATGACCAGGTCGTGCCGCTCGATGGGCAGCAGGCTCACGCACCGACGGGCCAGCGCCAGGTCCGTGTAGTACGCGTCCAGCGGGATGCGGGTCAGCCCCGGGGTGGGGTGACACGCGCCAGCCATCGGGAGCAGGCCCTGGTCCATCAGGACGCGGGGTCCATGGGGTGGGGCTCGTCGTCTTCGTCGTCAGGGACCCAGCTGGTGGGCACGTTGACACCTGATCCAACGGTGATGGTCACCTTCGGATCCGGCGTGTTCGCCACGTGCCACCGCCCCTCAGTGATGCTCCAGAACCCCTTGCACTCCGGACAGATGCAGCCGGCACCTTCGACGTAGGCCTGGGACTCCACGCCCTCCCAGCGGCAGCGCTCGCAGTGCACGGGCGCGTTGGGCTCGCAGGGCTCGACCTGGGGAGGCGGCGCCACCCCGAGCTCGTCAGCGAACCCAGGCCGGTAGATCACCGAGGCCGAGTGGTTGCCCGGCCCGTCCTTCGTCAGGGACAGGTGGACCGGGAACCCGTCAGGCTCCGTCTTGCCGTACGCGTCGACCGTCAACGTGTAGAGCGGCTGGTCGTTGTCGTCGGTGACCGTGCAGGGCAGCACGGAGCGCGCCAGCAGGCCGGGCTCGTCGTCGGCCAGGTCCGGGACAACCCCCCATCCGTGCTCGACCACCACGTCGAGCTCGGCCAACTGGACCAGCTCCCGGACGGTCGGGCGTCGCCAGCCCACGCTCGCCGTCTGGCGGTTGAAGCGCGGCCCGGACCACAGCCACATGCCCGGGTCGTCAGGCGGGACGCTGAAGGTCCAGACGGCACCAGGCACGTAGCCCTTGGCCTCGATGTTGGTCCAGACCAGGACGGGCAGGTCTCCCAGGGTGTCGATGAATACGACCGCTGTCTGGTCGGCCAAGGTGATGGGCATTCGGTGGTTCCCCTGCGTGCAATGAACGAACCGCCCCCGCCGTACGCCCGGCATGGACGACGAAGACGACGACTCAGGCAGCCGAAGACCCAGCGCGCGCAGCCAGTGCTTGCTGTGCGCTCGCCTCCAACAGCAGCAGGGCTCGGGCCAGGTTCAGGCTGGGGATGACCTCAGCCAGCAGGGCGAGGTCGGCAGCGGCCAGGCTCTTCTTCGCGCCGGTCTCGATGCGTCCGAGCCGGTCGGTGCTCCAGCCGAGCTTGGCAGCCACGACAGGGCGGCCCAGGCTGTCAGCCTCGCGGCACTCCCGGATGTAGTCGCGAATGTCCTGGATGTTCTGCGGCATGAGCTGTCCTCTTGCGGACAGTCATACCCCCCAACATGGAGTTTCTGCAAGTCTCGTTGTGTAGTTCCTGCCGTGGGGTCTGCAAGCTCCACCGCGTACGGTGAGTGCATGCCCAGCCTTGCCACCATCATCGGCGCCAACGTCCGCCGCGTGCGCCTGGCCAGGGGCTGGACGCAGGAGCAGTTCGCCGAGCGCGCGGACATCGACCCCTCGACCGTGTCCCGGATCGAGAGCGGGACGAGCCTGCGTCAAGTCGCCAAGGTGGGAGAAGCAGCGCAGCGCGCGGGCATCGACCCCTTGACTCTTCTCCAGGTCAATGAGTCCAGATCGCCCCAGGCCGGGCGAGTCGCGGACATGTTCGACAGGGTCGACGCGAAGACCCAGGACATGGTGCGCCACATGCTGGAGCTGTCCATCGCCGCCAACGCCGAGCGCGACGCCGGCTAACCGACTCTCGCGGCTCGTTGGAGCCGAAGCAGCAGCGCCTGGACTGCCGCCAGCTGAGGGCGGCCCAGGTCCGCGAGTTGTAGAGCCAGGCGGGCACGCACGCGGGCCACGTCCTCCTCGTCCTGTGGCTTCGCCGGCACAGGTAGCTGCAGCAGTTCGCCCATCTCGCCCTCCCAGGAAGGGACTGTAGCCACCCCTGGTGCCAAAAACTGTCCGGGCAGGTTCTGCCGATCTTTCTCGTTGACTTGCAGAATCTGCACGTGTAGTTTACGCATGAGCCTGAGAGGTAGCCCATGCAGAACCGAGAACCCGACCCAGTGAAGCCTGACCCCTTTCCCCGAGTCCTGGCGGGCGTCGCACTGGTCCTGGTGCTGGCAGCTCTCCCAGGGCTCGGGGACTGGGTCGGGCTTCTCCACGACGTTCGGGACCTGGTGCTGATGGGCGCTGCTGTGTTGGCTGGGAGGCGAGCGTGATGGTGGTGTTTGGGGACGAGACAGGGGCAGACCTGCCCGACGTGGACCTGGTGGACGAGCAGTTCGCCAAGCTGGGCCTGGAGTTCGGCGACAGCAAGGCGGTCCAGGACGCGCTGCAGCTGCACTTCAGCCAGAACCCGCCAGCGCTGAGCTGGTGCAACTCGGCGCTGCGGGCCATCGACCGAGCCAGTCACAGCGCGGAGACCATGCGCATCACGGCGTGGTTGGTCGCGGCCAGCGCCATGCCCGTCGAGCAGGTCGAGCACGGGCTGGAGAAGCGCTTTCGCGAGGGCGGAGACTTGCGGTACCTGGCCGAGCGTGCCTGGGACCTGCTGGAGGCCCGCCATGCGGTGTAGCGGGACCAAGGTCTGCGACACGTGCACGACCCCGCGGGGCTGCCCTGGCTTCATCGCACGCACCGAGATGGAAGCGTTCATGGCTGGCTGGGTTGCTCGCGACGCGAACCACCTCCAGGACATGCCCAACGCGCTCCAGGCGTACCTGAGCAGCGGCGGTCTGGCTGCTGGGCTCGAGGGCGCCCGCGTGGCCTACCGGCATCCGAGCTGGGGAGACGTGACCGGCACGGTCCTGGAAGGCCAGGTGCGGGTGATGGACAACGAGGGCGGGAAGCCCGGCCCGTCGCTGCTGGTGCAGGACCTGTCCCCCAACGGCGCCCGCGAGTGGTGGCCGGTCAGCGGCCTGACGGTCCTGGGGGACTCCCATGCAAGCTGAACAGCAGGTTCAGACGAGCACCCGGCCCGTGGGCCGGACCCAGGTCGAGCCGACCCACGTGGACGCGTGGCTGGACTCGCTGCGCGGACAGCCCGCCGATCGTCAGGTGCGGATGCTGCAGCTCCACTACACGGTCCGCACCCATCCGTTCGTGACGGAGTGGGCGGTGGACCGGTTCAAGCACCTGGACCGCGTGCCCGACCGGCGCGACCTGATCCTGGCCCAGCTGGTCGTCGGCACGCGGCTGGAGGGCCACGAGTTCGGCCTGTGGCTGCTGGACCGCATGCAGCACGGAGACCTGCAGCCCGCCGTGCGGCATGCCTTCGACACCCTGCACGCTCCCAAGGCGGACCCCCGGGTGTGGGTGTGAGCAGTGGAACTGCCCCTGGAGCACGCGGCCCCGCCCAAGGTGCCGGAGTCGGCACGGCTGGCCCTGGCGCGCAGGTCCGTGAAGACGAACCGACGCAGGGTGAGAGAGACGTGGGGACCGGACCTGACGGGTCTGGAGTGGCACACACGGGCGCGGGTGCACGTGGGGGACCAGCGGCGTGTGCTGCTGCTCCTGGACGGCTCGACCTTGGTGGGCGTGGGCTGGCCGACGGGGAGGCCCGCGGCGGCCTTCGACCCGGTGGGCTGGGCCCTGTGGGAGGCCCGGTACCTGTGGGCGCTCGCGACTGCGGATCTGGACCGGCACCAGCTGGCCCAGCACAAAGACAACCAGCCCAGTCGCCAGCTGCGACTGCGGCCCATCGGCCTCGAACGGGGCAAGCGGAGACGGTGATGTCAGGGGAACTGGAGGCGCACGCGCTCGAAGCGCTCAACAAGATCCGCGAGGGCGCCAGCGTCATTAGCGCCCGAGTCGCCGACGGCAAGCGCTCGCTGGACAAGGCGCATCAGGACATTGAGGACGCCGAGTTGACCCTGGTCGCCGCTGTAATCGAGATCGACGCCGCCACGAAGGAACTGGACGAGTACAACGCACGGACCTCGGCGCGTAGGGCTGCACTCCGGCTGATCATCGGGGACACGCCATGAGCACCACCAGCATCGAGTGGGCGACCGACACGCTCAACCCCGGAATCTACGGGTGCTCGAAGGTCTCGCCGGCCTGCACCAACTGCTACGCCATGCCGATGGCCGAGCGCCTGGAGCGCATGGGCCAAGACCTGTACGCCGGCACGGCGAAGGACGGACAGTGGACCGGCGTGGTTCGGACCATCCCCCTGGAGCAGGCCCGAGCCCGGATCGAGCTGTACCCGCGGAAGCGCGGGCCCGGCCGCAAGCGCGTGTTCGTGACCAGCATGTCCGACGTGCTGCACGAGAAGGTCGACCTGGAGTGGGCCGGGGGCATCATCGAGGCCATGGGCAACCGGCCCGACATCGACTGGCTGGTGCTGACCAAGCGTGCCTATCGCCTGCCCCTGCTGGCTGAGTGGGTCGAGGGTGAGGGGTACGCGCCGGCCTGGCCCAGCAACGTCTGGATCGGCGTCACCGTCGAGAACTGCAAGCAGCTGACCGAGCGCGGCCGGTACCTGCTCGACGTGCCCGCTGCTGTCCGCTTTCTGAGCGTCGAGCCGCTCCTGGAGGATATCGCCGAGGACCTGCAGGTCCTGTTTTGCACTCCGGGCCCGCGCTACCCCAGCTGTGAGATCGACTGGGTGATTTGCGGCGGCGAGTCAGGCCGCAAGGCCAGGCCCATGCACCCGGACTGGGCGCGCTCGGTCCGTGACCAGTGCCAGGCCGACGGCGTGCCGTTCTTCTTCAAGCAGTGGGGACGCTGGGAGATTGCCTCCGACGAGAACGGGCACGGCGGCAGCATGCCTGGCCCCAAGGGTGACATGGTCTGGGTCGGAATGGACGGGCGCACGGCGACTCCCAGTTGGCGCCCGCTGGGGGACGCCAGCGAAGCCTACGCAATGGCCCCGGTTGGCAAGCACAAGGCCGGGCGCGAACTCGACGGCCGCACCTGGGACCAGTTTCCGACGGTGACCCCGTGAGCGGCGTCGACCGCCACAAGCGGACCCTGACCGTGCGTGGGACGGGCCCCGAGGGCGTGCTGCTCTCGGGCGACCGGGCAGCTGTCTGGGAAGTGGGCGAGCGGCTGGCGCACCAGGACGTGGTGGTCCTGACGGTGGGCGAGTACCTGCTGCTGCAGCGTGAGCGCGACGGCCTGATGGGCGCCGCAGCGGCCCAGGCGCAGCACCTGCTCGACGCTCGGTCCCTGATCTCCTGGCTGGCGGAGACTGTCTCGATCCAGCAGGACGCATGGAGGCGCGAAGACTGCCCCAAGGCGGCTCGCGAGTTCATCATGTGCAAGGTGCCGCGCGTCCAAGGGACCGCGATCAACATTCTGCTGAGCCGGCTGGCGGACCTGGACCGGGACGACGCATCGGTCGTCAGGGCGCTCGACCGTTTGCGCAAGCAGCTGCCCCCGGCTCGGTCGCGCTGATGGCCGACCGCCGCCCACTCGGACCCGACAACTGGCTGACCGTCGCCGAACTCGCCCGCGAGCTCAAGATGAGTCCAGCCACGGTGCGCGACCTGTGCAGCGAGCGCGGGATCCTGCGCAAGTTCGCCGGCAGCGCTCGGGTCAAGGTGGGCGACCTGGCCCTGATCGATGACGACACCTGGGACGCCCAGAACACGACCACCAGCAAGGCCCCATCTCCTCGGAAGCGTAGGGTCTCGCTGGAGGATGTACGCCGATCATGACCAAGCGCAGAAAGCCCAAGAACGTGTCGATGGAGCCGCTTCACGGCTACCCGAAGAAGCCACCCACCAAGCGGTGCCCGGAATGGTACTGGCAGTGCGTCCGCTACGTGGACGGGGAGACCGTCCAGATCTGGTGTGGCCGCGCCAGCCGCGCTGAAGTGGTCGACCTGCTGGCCAAGCGCGTGGCCGAGGGCAAGCTGAAGGCCGAGGACGTGCCCGACCTGGTGACGGTGGGCGACCTGATGGTGGCGTGGCTCCTCGAGCAGCGAGACCGGCGCGACCTGTCAGACGGGAGCTTCGACAGCTACCGGACCCGCGTCCTGCGCCTGGAGCCCGTGCTGGGGGCGGTGCTGCTCAAGCGCATGACCGCGCGCGTCGCCATGGACGCCCAGCGCCAGCTGCTGGCCGAGTACCGGGGGCGGACACCCAAAGAGACCTGGGCGGGTCTGTCCATGGCCTGGGCCTGGGGCCTGGAGCGCGGTCACGTAGAGGGGCAGCTACCGCGACTGCGGTGGGGCGTGCCCAACCGGGCCTACAACCACTTCACGCCGACCGAGGCCCAGCTGGCCGATGTCATCCCCCACCTGGTGGGTTGGATCAACGACCTGACCCGGGTGCAGGCCTGGACGGGCTGGCGCATCCATGAGACGGGCGGGATCCGCGCCAGGGACCTGGACCGCCACGGTATGCAGGTGCAGCTCCACCGCAAGGGCAAGGGCGGGGGGACCAAGCAGATCGTGTGGGCTCCGGTTCTGCCCGAGGTCATGGACCTCCTGGTGCGCCTGCGCGGGACCAAGGCCGGCACCCTGCGCGTGTGGCCCGTGACGGTGGGCACCATGCGGTCCACGGGCTGGCGCAAGCTCCAGGCGGCCTGCGACGCGGCCGGCGTGCCCCGGTTCACCTGGCACGGCCTGCGGCGCCTGGCGTCGTGCCGCCTGCTGGAAGCTGGGGTCAGCGACAAAGACTACGAGCTGCTGATGGGGCACACCCGGCTGCAGGGGCTGCGCGACTACGCCAGCGCCCGCCGAGCTCGGAGCGCCATCGCGGCCCTGTCCGTCCCCCTGCCTGACGCGCCCGCCGCGCAGGTGCTCGACCTTGAGAAACACCGAACGAAGAGAAGCCGATGAGCGTGGTTCTCATTCGCCCCGATGACCAGGACCTCTGGGAGAAGTACCCCGCGGGGGTGGTCGGGATGTCCGTCAGTATGGTGAAGCAAGCGGTGGAGAGCTGGTACCTGGACAACCACGCCGGCGACTGGTCCATCGCGGACCGGGTCTTCGTCCGTCCGCAGCATGGGCGCGGCTGCTTCGTGGTTCGCGCCTGGGTTGAAGAGGGCACGGTCTGCGACGACGAAGGCGAGATCGTGGACCACTACGAGTTTCTGGAGTTTGAGTCGGTGACGCTCACCTCGGCACCGGTACAAGTCGCCAGTACGCCCGGCGAATTGTGATGGTTTGCCGGGAATTGCTATCAGACGTGAAGGTTCTTGTAGGCCATTGCATGTCTCCAATTTCATTGGGGTTTTTGCACCCCGTACAGGAGTAGAGCCCCTATGACGCCCTCTGACGCAACTGAGACCTGTACGGATACCCGTACGGTACCGCGCGCCATCCTGTTGGTGCCGCCCGAGGGCGACCCCGATGGGCTGCTCAAGGGCGGGCCTGGTGGGTACCGGCCACCGGTCGCCGTACGGACGCTGGAGCCCAGGCGCTGGCGCCAGCGCGGACACCTTGAACTGCCACGATGGGACCACCCGCAAGCGCTGCTGCTGGCTTGGGACGGCCTGGTGGTGCTGGAAGGGTGCGCGCACCTGGGTGCGTGGGCCGCGCAGTTGAGCAGCGTCCTACGGCCGATCGGCCAACTGAACCTCAGCTACCTGGCGGAAGGCGTGCCACGTCGACGGCTGAAGACCCTCGCGGACGTCCTGCACATGCACATCCACCAGTTCTCCGAGTTCGCCAATGTGGAGGGGCTGAGCCTGGTGCTGCTCAACGCGGACGGCCTGGAGATCGAGCCGGGAACCGAGACATGGCCGGCACAGCCGGCCCGAAGGGAGAACTGATGTCAGACCGAACGAGTGCATCCATATTTGGGCAGCTGTTCTGCATGCTGGCGGAGCACAAGAGGGCGGGAACCACCATCACGCCTGACGCCATGGCGCGCCTGGTTTGGAGGCTCAAAGAAGAGGCGGGTGCAGACTTCAGCGACAGCCAAATGTGTGCGGACGAGGAACTGGCAGCTCTGGGGCTGGCGCGGCTTTGGGTTGACCCGGATTGGCCCGAGGATGGCGAGATCTGGCTCTATGGGCCGGCACCAACGGCGGGGAGCTGAGCATGAGCTACGACAGCAGCGTCTTCATCCGGGACGCCCAAGGCGAGCCGTTGGACGAGATCGGGAACTACACCAGCAACGTGGGCGGCATGTATCGGCGCGTCCTGGCTGAGCCCCTGGAGGGTGGGGGCCGGTACTACGGCTACGGCGACCAGAAGCCCGCCACGGGCCTTCCCGGCGTGTCCGGGCTCCACTGCTCGGTCGCGGCCCCAATCCTCCGCGCGGCATGCACGGAGATGGCCAAGCTGGGCCAGGAACTCCGCGAACTCGAGCCCGCGAACGGCTGGGGCAGCTACGACGGCGCGCTCAAGTACCTGGACCGCTGCGCGACCGCCTGCGAGCGGTGGGTGCACATCGACCACGCCACGTTCGGGGTGAGCTGGTGAGCGCCCGCATCGCGCGCATGCCCTCCGTAGGGCGCCCCGACACCAGTGCCCCGACCGAAGCAGGGACCGTCTGGACCGTGAAGTCCTCCGACGAGGTTCACCTGGCGACCATCTACCAGCACTCCAGCGGGGGCTACGGTGCGGACGTCACCCTCGATGCGGGTCCGCATTCAGCCCTGACCATTGTGGGCGCCGGCCTGCCCAGGCTGCCTGAGACGCGCCCCGAGGACAAGAGCCTGACCCCGCTGTCATGGAGGCTCGTTGTCCGCGAGGTTGCGGCCCTGCTGGCGCGCGACGGCTGGGTGGTCGAGTGGCCTGAACCTGATCCCGACATCGACCAGGAGCTGACCCAGTTGCTGCAGGTGCTCGGTGCGCCCCAGGTCGAGCCCGTATCGCTGACCGTCACCATGGCGGGCTACGCCATCGAGGCCCAGACGACCGCCATCTATCCCGGCTCTGGCACGTCCATGGGCCTGGCCTACGCGGCCCTCGGCCTGGCCGGTGAAGCGGGCGAGATCGCCAACAAGGTCAAGAAGGTCCTGCGCGACAGCGACGGCGAGCTGACCCAGGAGCGACGCGCAGCCATGACCGCCGAACTCGGCGACGTGCTGTGGTACCTCGCGGCCCTCGCCAAAGAGCTGGACGTGCCCCTGGCCCAGGTCGCCCAGGCCAACCTCGACAAGCTGGCCAGCCGCCAGGCGCGGGGGACCCTGCAGGGGTCTGGTGACCAGCGATGACCGGCGACGACACCCTGGTGATGACCAACGCTGAACGCCCGTGCAAAGACTGCGGAGCGCCCGTGACCACGGCGGTGCCCGGCCCGGCGCCTACCTGCCTGTCGTGCCAGGACGCCGACGAAGGGGACAGCGACGACACCCTGGCGGTCCTGCTCAAGGTCCTGCGCGAGCTCGACCAGGAGGGCGTGCTGCTGGGGGTCTACGGCATCGACGACGACCGCGACGCGCCCCTGGCCCAGGCTGTGAGGCGCTGGCGTGAAGCCGGGTACCCGCTGGACGCGCCGCCCAGGTTCATGATCAGCTTGGATCCTGCCGAGCCCGTGGAGGACAGGCGGGACCCCAGCAAGCTGATGGTGGTCGACCCGGTGAGGACCACGTCGGTCTACATGTGCGTGGGCTGCGGGGCTCAGTGGGGCAGCGGCGAGTTCCTGGGTCCGCACGTCTGCCCTGGGCCTGACTTGGAGCCTGTCCGCAAGGCCTTGAACGCGCTGGACGAGTCGAGGACCGCAGACGAGCACTACAAGGCAGCCGAGGAGCTGGCCGAAGCGGTCCAACCGCTGCTGCGGGGCCAGCGATGAGCGAGCAGCAGACCAAGCTCCGACGCGTCACCAAGAACCTGGCCAGCGCCGTTTGGGACCTGGCGGTATCGGCCGGCTCGCTCGGCGCGCAGGGGCTGGTGCTGTGCGTCGCCCTGGCCTCGGCCTGGGAGGCGCACAAGACCGACGACCCCGACGACCTGACCCACTGCATCCTGTGGCTCGTCCTCGCCCAGCTCATGCGGGCACGCTGATGGGCGACGGATCCGACTACCTGGACCAGCTCCAGGGCATCGCGGCGCCAGCGGCCGAGCCCAGGTGGCCAGGGCTGAGAATCGCCGCCTGGACCGTGTTCCTGATGGTCGCCCTGGGCCTGACCGAGTTCCTACTGGCGCGCCTGTTCATGGGCGGCGCCCCATGACCCGCACTCCCCCTTTGGCTATGGTGTCCACCGATGAAGCCCTCAGACCGAATCGTCGCGCAGCTCGAGCAGGCCAGGACCAAGCTCGGCTCCGTCCGAGAGCTCGCCAGGATCTGCGGCGTGCATCAGACGAGCGTGTTTCGCTGGCTCAACGGCAAGCAGTGGCGACTGCTCGACAGCATCGATGCAGCCCTGAAAGGGGCCGGCCTGGACGGCGTGCTGGGACCGACTGGGCTTACGGACGAGGAGGAAGAGCTGCTGGCCGCCTGGAAGGCAGCGCCAGCCAACGTCCGCGCCTTCGTTCTGGACGGGTTGCGCGCTACGCAGCAGGAATAGCGCAGCACGCAACAGTCTTGCCTCCCGTAGCGCCACACGGTACGCTGCGCGAGTCGGACACGCCGGCACACCAAACGCACAAGACCCCCACTGCGCTGCCCTGGAAAGTTGGCGCGGTGAGGGTCCGGAGGTTCGATGGAAACCCAGATGACGGTAGCGGCCCGAAGGGCTGCTGTCTACCCGTACGCGCCGCCTGGCAGCAGCATTGCACCCCGCACGCTGACACAGCGCGCGCAGATCGCCCTGTTCCTTCGGGACGCCGATCCCGACCTGATCGACACCCTGCACCGGAAGTACGTGGAGGGCGCCATGTCTGACCTGGTCCCCCGGCCCGCGCTGGCCTTCGACTTTCAGGGCGAGGGCTTCACGGCCTTGGAGTACAAGGGCCGGCCCGTGGTGGTGGCCCAGGAGCTCGGGCGCCTGCTCGGCTACTCGTCCAACGGCAGCAAGCTCACGAAGCAGCTGCGCGAGTGGGGCGAGCACGTCGAAGGGGCCGATATGTTCACCCTCGAAGGCGAGGACCTGGCGGGCTTCAAGACACTAAGTCCCGAATCGGGACCTAGTCGCGCAAGGCACATCGTCCTGCTCACCGAGTCCGGAATCACCCTGGCCCTGGCCCGGAGCGGCAAGCCCCAGGGCCGAGCCTTCCGCCGGTTCCTGGTGGACGTGGTCTTGCCCGCGTTCCGCGAGCTGCAGCACCCGCCGGCCGCGGCAGCGCCGCCGGCACCCCCGCCCCTGCCCAAGCGCCCCCGAGCTCCGCGGCGGGACACGCGCGGCCCGGCGACCCGCTACCGCAACCCGGCCAACCTGCCCCAGGAGATCGCGCCCCAGCCCACGCACGACCGCTTTGCTGGGTACGTCTACAAGATGTCGGACCTGTGCGACCTGCTGGGCCTGGACCCCAACATGAAGTACACGCTGGGCAAGTGGATGAAGGCGGCGGGCATCCACGCGGACCCCAGGTTCTGCCGCCTGGTCTGGGCGGACGTCCAGGAGCCCGGTGAGGACTACATCACGAAGCAGCGCCGCTATCGGTGGTCGCCGGCCTCGATCTACGCGGCCCAGATCATCCTGCGCAAGCGGCGGATCGCACACGCTGGGTACACGCCCAGGGCTATGGTGAAGGCATGATTCTGGGAATGGCAGAGCTGAGCGACCTCGACGCCGCGCACCGCGCCAAACGCGAGTTCAGCGTGTGCGTCGTCCGCGACCATGCCCAATACCTCAAGGTCGAGGCTGATCTACTGGCGTTGCCCGGCGTGGTCAGGGCCTCGAATGTGCACAGGTACCAGTGGCCCAACGGGTCTGTCACCTGGATCTGGTGCACCAGGTTGGACGACGCCGGGACCATCAACTGGGTTGCCCTTGCCGGCCTCACGTTTACCAGCGCCTGGTGGTGGCTCATTCCGGACGAGCAGCTGCGGCGGGAGATCGAAGCCCGCATGCGGCGCACCGGGACGCTCAACGGCGTGACGGTGGGGGAAGCGTGAGCCAGCTACCTGTGTCTCCCGTCCTTCTGGCCGCCCTGCACGACCACGCGGTGGCTGACGCGCGCAGTTGGTGCCCCGCTGATCGGCGAGTTGGCCTGTTCTCAGGACTGTATGAAGACGAGTTGCGCGGGCGTGTGGCGTTCTCTCCGACGAGCCCGCACGGTCTGAAGTGGCTTGCGGAAGCAGCCAAGCGGGGGCAGTCCTGGACGGCGCTCCGGAAGGGTACCGTCATCGATGAGCCGCAGGACCCGACTGGGTCGCCGCGCGTCCAGGCTTTCTCGGGTCATCGCTCGGTGAGCGTCGAAGACTACTGGTCCCTGCGCGCTGCAATTGCAGCGCCGCAACCTGCAACGGGCTGATCGCGGTCCTGCAACTGCACCGACGGGCCAACCTGCCGAATCGGCGGCACGCTTCCTGCTGTGTACTGGACAGCCGGAGGGGACAGGGTGGACCGTGTCAGCTGGGAAGCGGCCCGAGCTCGCAGCTACAAGCAGTTCGCCGACGCCCGCGTGGAGTTGCTGGCGGCAGTCCGGGACCTGGACGATCCGTTCACCGCGGAGCAGCTGAAGCGCGTGGGGTTCGCCCAGCTGGTGACCTTCTACCGGCTGGACAACCTGGTGCTGATCCTGGCCCATGAGCCCCCACCCCCGGGCCTCCGGGACCAGGTCAAGGCACGGGTGCGTCAGCGGCTCAGGGGCCTGGCGGAGTCCATCCCAAGGCCAGACAGATCTTCTCGGCCTGCCGGACGTCGCCGATGGCGGCCTGCCTGATCTCTTCGCGCTCGTCGCCGGTCCTGGAGTCCAGCCACGCCTGGTCTGCTGGCTCGGCCGCTGCGCGCATCGCGTGCTGGCTGGTCAGCGCTCCCACGCTCATGTTCGCGGCGACCTGGGCGCTGGGCGTGCCTGGGGACGGCTCATGCTTGGCGGGGCTGCCTCGGCTGATCGCCATCCTGTAGCGCAGCTGCCCACCCTCGCGGTCCGCGTGCGGCCCTGTGGAATCGTCGGCGACGTCCCCTTCATTCCCGAACATCAGTGCTCCTTTGGCCGGGTGATGCGCGAGGCCCGCTCGCCCCGCTGCAGGTCCGGACGGGTGCACTGTACGCGGTCGCAGGTCTCCTGCTGGGGACACAGGTTGCAGACCCGAGGGTCGACCTTGGGTGCGGGACCCTGGCCACTCCACGCGACGCACTTGGCCAGAACGTCTTCCCAGTTGGTCACTGCTGCTCCTCGGGCGGGATCTCGGTGCTCGACCCGGACAGCTCGAGGCCCGGGGCGGTGACCTGGAAGTCCTGAAGCGTGACGCGGCCGACCCAGATCAACGCGGTCAGCAGCAGCAGGAAGACGACCGGCACAACCACCACGGGGCGGGTGAGCTTTGCGGCCTGGTCATAGAACCGCTTCCGGGAGTCCATCATCCCGGCCCAGCTCTTCAGCGCGGGCTCCACCTTCTGCCGGAGCTCCCGCAGCTGGTTCTCCGTGGACTCCAGCTGTTTGTCCGAGCTCGACGCCGCCCCAGCGGCCAGGCCGTGCATCTGCCAGACCCGGCTCGTGGTGGTCTCCAGGGTCTGGCGCAGGCGCGCAAGCTCCTGAGCCAGGGCGTCGTCGGACTCGGTCGACATGCTCAGGTGGCCCGACCTTCGGACCGCGCGTTGCGCACGGTGTCCACCAGTTCACCGACCTCGGCGAAGATCTTGGTGGTCTCGCGGAACGTCAGCCGGCGGTCATCGGCCGCGTCCACGCAGACCTCGACCACGTCCATGGCCTGGCCCAGGATCTCGGGGATGTCTTCGGCGTCGATGTTCAGGGCTGCCAGCTTCTGGGCGAGCTCGTCCACGCGGTCGCGGACCTGGTCGATGTTCTTGGGCATGGTGCCTCCGGGTGGTGCGGCCCTCAGAAGGGCCAGGGAAATGCGGGGCCCGGGTCCCACTTCCCGGGCTTGATGTCCTGGTGCCGGACGTGGCGCAGGGGCTGGCCGATCACCTGCTCGAGCAGCGCGGGCAGCTCGGCCCACACCTCCAGCTGGTCGTCGGTGGGCTGCTCCCACAGCGTGCCGTCGCCGGCCTGGTAGATCTCCGAGTCGCTGCGCATGCGGACCGTCTTGCCCTCGCGGGCCCAGCGCACCGAGCGGTAGGCATCACCGGCGGCCCGGGGGTCGCGCTCGACCTCGCCCAGGTTGGCGAACTCCACGCCGATGAACCGGCCGTTCACGTTGCCCTTGCCGTCGACCTTGGACCGGCCAGCGTGCCCCGTGCGCTCGTCCCACTCGTAGTGCTTGAACACTTCGAGCTGACCAGACGGCCCGCGACAGCGACGCAGGACCGAGACGGTCCACCCCACCCCAGGTCGACCGCTGAGCTGGGCGTAGGGGTCGGCCCGCATCTGGGGCGAGCCAGCGCCGCCGGTCGCGTGCCAGACCGCGCCCTCGAGCTCGCGCCACAGCTTCTCGTCGTGGAGAGCGTCCCGACGCCCGGGGGCGTGCAGGAATCGGATGGCCACCGGCATCAGGCAGCTGCCGCGGGCTTCTTCTTCCAGCGGGCCCACAGGACGCAATCGCCCCAGACCCGCGCTACGCCGCCGTTGTTCTCGGCGACCAGGCCAGCGTAGATGGTGGTGAAGGTGCTGACCGCCTGGGTGTCGCTGGGCTCCCCGTCTGCCCCGGTCGTTGCGCCCTTGACCGCTGCAGTGGGCACTGCCAGCTTTCCCCCGACGAACAGGACCGTGAGCCGCCCGCTGGGGTCGCCGGTGATGGTCTCGCGATGCGCCGATGCCGTACCCAGGCGCGCGGTGTTCTGGGTCTTCAGCGCGCCGCTGGCGTTCAGCCTGGCGCCTGCTCCAAAGAAGCCCTCGGTGCTCTCTCCCACGATGGTGTCGGCCTTGCCCACGACGACGTGGACCCCGTTGTTGCCACTGCCAGACGGCGGCGCCCCAGACTCCCAGTACAGGTCGACGCCCTCAGCGTCAGCGGGCACCGTGCCCAGGGACGCCATTGACCCGAACGCCGTCAGCGCCGCCATGCTGGAGCTGTTGGTGTTCGTGGCGATGTCGCTGGACTCACCCCAGCTGGTGTTCCCCGCGTCCTTCCCGCCGGTGTTGAACTCGGTGTCGCCCAGCGTGACCTTGAACCAGTCCTCGCTGGAGCCGCCGCCGCTGCGCGCGTCCCAGGCGCCCACGTCAGGCCCCCGGAGCGTTGGCGCGCATCTCGATCTTGACCTTGGCGGCAGCGTCGGCCGGAGCGCTCAAGGTGATCAGCGCGCCGACCCGTCTCCGTGCGGTCGTGCGGTCGAATCCGATGGGCGGGGTCGGGTACCCCGCATTCACCCCGGCCGGGATGGCGACAGCGTGCGCAGACTGGGCCGCGCCATCCGCCAGCGACGGGACCACGGAGCCCTCCTGGAACAGCTCCAAGCGAGCGTCTGCGGCGTCTCCGCTGTCGCGGCCCGTCAGGAACACGTATTCGCACCAGTGCGGGAGCCGAAAGCGGCGCACCAGGTCGGCAGTGGCGTGCAGATCGAGTTCGCCGGTGGCGGTCGGACCGTCCGCGGCAATGACGTAGATGCCGCTGGTCAGCGTGACGGTCGGTGCAGCCATGGCGTGCCCTCCTGGGAGCTGACCGTAGTGGGCAAGGGGCCCCCACGGCGTCACGCCCGTGACGCATCTGCCCCTACCTGTCCGCCTGGGGCGAAAACAAACGCGATTCGCGTGTGAGAACCGCGGTGTGCACCCAACCCCCCCACCTCAAAATCGCATTACATGAACCCAGCTTGACCCTGAGTTATCGCCGGGTCGCCCTTTCGGGCACCAGCAGGGCGACGGAGCTTGCGCCAGGGAGGGGCAGCCCCTACATTGAGTGGTGGGAGGGAACCATCCTACTGCTACTGCTGCTGGCCTGTGCGCACGACATCACCGAACGCGAGTGCACCAACATCTGCGTCGACTACTTCGCAGACCAGTGCCCTGACTTGGATACCGACTTTGACCCAGAGGCTGGCGGCGGCGGCACGGTCCAGGACTACTGCGCTCACCACAACGCGCTGATGTACGACGAGGCCAGGGACGACCCCTACGCCGGCTGCATCGACGATGCCGACTACGTGGAGGACCCGGCCTGTCCCATCGACGTCGAGCTGTGCGAGTTCGCCGCCGAGAACCGCGAAATCAACCTGCGTGCCCTGGGCTACTGCGGCTGAGCTACCTGGGCAGCAGCGTCAGCACAGCCAGCGGTGGGACCCCAGGCGCCCTGAGCTCGACCTTACGGACGAACCCGTGGTCATCCAGGCCCAGTTCGTCGTAGACGAACCGAACACGCTCACCGAGCAGCCGCGGGGCGTGCTCGGGGTGGATGTCGTGCAGGGCAACGCCAACCTGGCGTGTGGGCTGGCCGCGCAGCTTGTAGAGCATGTCCACGATGATGCGCACCGTCGTCTGGCTCCAGACATCCGGGTCCCTGATGGTCAGGGCCTCAGTGCGCTCGAAGGGCTCCACGGCCGTGCTGGATGCCACGGCATAGCCGACGCTGTCCAGGTCCTGGTCGTCGTCGCCCCAGGTCATGGTCTCGCGCGGCTCGCCGCTCTTGTAGCTGAGCGCGTAGGCGTAGCTGATTCCGGAGAGCTGGGAGCCACCCAGGACACGCTCGGTCATGCCGCCTTCGATCTCGCAGTTGACCCCCACGGTCAGCGTGTGGGCCGCCATACCCTCCAGGATGGGCACAGCGGCCCGCAGCAGGTCCCCTTCCCTGCGCAGCTGGCCGGGCAGGTGCTTGAACAGCCGGCGGTCGATCAGCTTGGTCGGATCGGCTGGGTCATCGATCTGCATTCCCACGGGCATGGTCGCGAGCACGGCCGTGTCGCGGCTCGCGGACTCGTAGGGCAGGCCGCTCCAGGCCAGCAGCCACTGGGTGCCGTCCGCGAAGTTGCGCACCTCGCCCAGACCGTTGGCGCGGAAGACGCCGGCCCCCGCCTCTCCCCAAGCCGTATGGAAGGTGCCCTGCTCTCGGAAGGACTCCGGGCCCATGTCCGTCGAACTGCGCGCGTCGAGCGTGGTCAGGTCGATCAGCGCCACCTGGCGGCCTTCACCGTCGACGCCGTGGGTCACGTTCAGCAGGTACGAACCGCTCCGGACGGTGGTCTGGTCCAGGGTGACGCGCTTGTCTCCGAACACACGGATCTGGGTGGCACCCACGGGCAGGCCGCAGACGAGCAGCGTCTGGGCGCCATAGCGGTAGTCCAGGTCCCACTCGATAGGCGCGATGGGGTCGCTGGGGTTCTCAGAACCAGACGCGGTGCCCTTGGGATAGTCGAGACGGAAGCGCCGGCCGCCGTAGGTGTCGCCCTCTTCGACGTAGACCGACCAGTCCGTCTTGTTGGTGAAGTTGGTACCGGAGTCCAGCCCCGAGATTCGCACCAACTGGGACGGCGAACCTACGACCAGCCGATAGATGCCGTCTTCTTCCGTGTTCGTCTGGGCGCGCAGCAGCACCAGGTCGCCGTCCCGCAACTGGACGCCATCGTAGGAGACCCCCGAGGTACCCGAGGCCGACCGGTTGACGCCTGCGGTCGTGGCCACACGCACGTTCTTGAACGCCCCGTTCCCCTTGGTCGGTGGCTCAACCCAGGACACCACGCGCGCTTCAGCCCCTGCGGTCTTGTGCAAAGACCCGTCGGCCTGCCTGTAGGTGCCAGGGGTGCCCAGGATGATCGGGTAGTAGAGCCCCTCGCTGTCTTCGTGGTGGTTCGGCCAGGTCGTGTTGTTGACGATCATCCTCGGGTCGGGGACCAGGCGAGCCCTGCCACGGTTCCCGGAGCTCACCCGCACCCGCACAGGCTCGCCTGGGAGCAGCACCGAGCCCTCGCGCACGTTCCCGCGGGCGATCTCCAACGTGCGCCCGCTCGCTTCGTTGAAGCCCAGGAGCTTGCACGGGGTGCCCGTCAGCCGGATGCCTGCTTGCCAGATGGCCTTGATCGTGGCCGCGGGCAGCGTCACCTCGAAGGTGAAGCCCGGAGGCTCCCCGCCCTCGCCCAGCACGTCGAACTCCAGGGACACGTTGGAGACCTCCAGGCCCCCAGTCCATCCCCCCTGCCCGTCCTCGCCGGCCAGCTGCACGTGCGCGGCCCGCGTCGCGAAGCGGTACGCCTCGCGGCCCAGCTGCCACTCGACCAGGTACTGCAGCGGCGCGCGCTCGGTGCTCACGGGATCTCCCGCACAGTCAGGTCAGTGACCCGGACCACCTCTTGGGTGCCTTCCACGGTCGGCTCCAGCGCTCCCACGGTGATGGTGTTGTCGATCTGCACGCCTGCGGTCAGGGCGCCCCACAGCCACTGGCGCCGACGCGTCAGGACCTCCAGGTTGCTGTTCCCCTGGGGAAGGTGCCGCAGGGCCAGCACCGGGGCCACGCTGCCGCGGGTGTGGGCAACGATGGCCTGCATCAGCTGGGCGTGATCACGGGTGCCTACCGCCAGCGAGCCCCCCCGGGTGTCGGCCAGCAGGTAGTCGGGGGTCGTGAGCCAGGTGGTCTTGTGCCCGGCCCCGCCTGCGCCCCCGTAGTTCCAGCCCCAGACGCGCTCGACCCCGCGGCCCTGAAGCGGCCCGGTGACCTTCAACCCATCCCGGACCTGGCGGCGACGGTCAGGGGTGCGGTCTACCTTCGTCCCGGCCGGATCCCACAGCGTGCTCCAGCCAAAGTCGATGCACGTGGTCGCTCGGACTGCGACCAGCTTGGCCAGACCGCAGCGGAAGCGGCCGTCGACCGTCTCCTGGGCGCTGATGTTGACCCGGAGGCCCGAGTACCGCGCCGCGTTCATGCGGAGCAGCACCACGCAGGAGCTGGGGACCAGGTGCATGGTTCCCGACGCGGGGTCCGTGGGCTGCTGGTCCTCGAGCTGCAGGCGCAGGCCCTGGGCGCCGGTGACCCACTTGCCGGCCGTGTTGGTGTGCACGCGGCGGTAGACGGTGTCTCCATCGTCAGGCACCAGGATGGCGGTCCAGCCTGCGCACTCGTTCTCGTACAGCCACGGCGAACCGCCCAGCTCGGCCTGGGGAACCACCATGTTGCCGTGTCGAGTGTACGACGCCGACGACATGCCGAGCTGGGCGGCAAGATCAATGCTTCCAAGGCTCGACCAGCTCGAAGACGCGCGGCCCTCGATGGTCATGTCCTTCCAGTTGCCGCCGAAGAGGACGACCGCCAGCAGGTCGCTGAACGCTTCGGAGTCCTCGGCACCGTCTGCGCCGTCCAGGGACCAGACGAAGGGGATGGCGGCCACCGGCGCGCCTACAGGCCAGGCCTCCCCCTGCCACTCGTCCTGGGGGCTCTCGTTCTCCATGGCGCGCAGAAGCCGGTAGTCGGCGAGCGCGTCGATGTCGTGCTGATCACCAGGCAGCGCCGGCCCGCGGCGTGCAGACACAGACAGGCCACCGTCGAGCTCAACAGGGAGCTGGCCGTAGCGGCGGCCCAGCAAGTCGCCAGGGCTGGACTGGCTGGCGTGCTTCAGGCCGGCCCACGGCCCCCAGCTGTCTGCGTGGCGGCCCCAGGTGGACTGGCCGTCGCCGGTGCCGCTCAGGTGCCCGTAGTCGATGTTCGACGTGCTGCCGGCCCCGCTGTCGTCCACCAGGGTGCTGGTGGAGTAGGCCAACTCCCAGCGGCGGATGCTGGACCCGTCGTTGGGGCGGTGCTCGACGCGGAGCTGCCCCTGCCACCCCAGCGCGCCCACGATGCCCTGGACACACAGCCGGATGACCATCCCGGTTGCGCTCGGCGCGGTCTCCGTGGACAGCAGCGTGGTCCCTGCGTGCAGGTCGTGGACCTCGTAGCCGCTGGCCGTCAGCCGGATCTGGACGTGGTAGCCCCAGCTCGACCCGTTGCTGATGCGCATGTCGATGCCAATGATCAGCGAGCCAGTTGCCGCGGACACCAGGTGCACCGTGTTCTCGTGCACGGCGCCGTAGCGCTGCGCGGGCGTCCCGAGGGCCAGGCTGCCGTAGGCCGCCTCCGAGCCCGTGGTGTTGATGATGGTCCCGGTCGGGTCGTGCACCGTCGGAGTGACCGCGGCGGTGTCCGTCCAGGTGTAGGACGTGACAGACGGCAGGTCGGCCGGGATCCAAGTCCGCTCCCAGCTGCACTGGGCGTCCTCTTCGCGGCGGCCGTTGAAGGGGGACAGTTCGTGCGCGGTGTAGCCACCGAGCCAGGACAGGCCGATGCGGTCGAAGGCGTTGGACGTGGGCGCGGCCGGCGACGCTGGCCAGTTGACGCCGGTGGTCAGGCTCCCGTCGGGCTCGGTGCAGTGCACCAGGGCGACACGGCCCTCCCCTGCCCAGGTAGCGCCGTAGCGCGCCGGATAGCAGGTCTTGGACGGAGCCACGTTCCACCAGGCAGCCCCGTCGCGGTAGTCGACGCCACCACGGGCCACGGGGTCGGAGTAGCCCTGGCGCGACCAGGTCAGGTAGTCGTCGGTTCGACGCGCCAGCCCGCTCCAGACGCTGCCGCTGGTCTCCACGTGCAGGAAGTAGGCGTAGACCGTGCCGTCGTCGGCCAGGACGGTCGCAAGGCCCCCGGTCTGGTCCAGGGTGTTGATGTCAAAGCCGGAGACCGTGGTGGACGTCTGGCGGCTCACCTCCATGGTGTCTGGGGTGTTGCCGGTTCCGGCGTCTCCCGTGTACCAGGGCTGAAAGGCCGAGCCGATCACGTAGCTGACCCACTCCCGGTCCGTGCTCGAGCTGTTGACCATGTAGGACAGCAGGAAGGCGCCCCGGGACCCGCTACCAGCAGGCAGGGCAGTCACGTCAGGGAAGCGGCCGCCCTGGTCCAGGCTGGTCACGGTGGTCTGTGCGACCTGCAGCAGGGACACGCCTCCGTCGTTGCTGGCCCACTGGGTCAGGATGTCCCGGGTCTCGTCTGCTGTCGCCGACGCCGGCGCAGGCTGGCGCCACGCGGCCCACACCAGCACATCGCGGCCGTTGCTCGCTGCGCGGATGCGGCGGAACGAGTCAGGGGCCAGGGTCGCGGTCAGGCTGATGTCATCGGCCGCGGCGGCCTGGTTCACCTGGGTGAAGGTCACGCCCTGGTCCTGGCTGAGCCAGACGCCCACGTTCGCATCCTCGTCTGTGCCGTCGCCGTCGGGGTCCAGGAACGACCAGCCGAACACCAGCACCTGGTCCAGGTCTGGGCCGTGCACGCAGATGCCCGGGTGGTAGGGCTTGGTGCTGTCGTAGGCGCGCGAGTCGACCACCACGGCCGAGGACCACACCAGGGAGTCGCGGGGGCGCGTGCGCACCACGAGCTCGCGCCGCAGGGTGCCGTTCACTACGTGGATGGTCCCGGTCTGAATGACCCGCTCGTAGACCACGACCACGACACCGCTGGTCAGGATGCAGGCAACGTCTGGGTTCCGCACCAGGCGGGTGACCTCAGCGCCAGGCAGCAGGGCGCCGGTGGCCTGGTCGGCCTTCTCGATCAGCT
>Ga0316204_10004672_pt1 | contig 24145 bp, 18 predicted proteins | sample 6monrhotite_MG_2_FD_205661 | JGI IMG/M metagenome (GOLD analysis project Ga0316204, IMG submission 205661) | Microbial mat bacterial communities from mineral coupon in-situ incubated in ocean water Damariscotta River, Maine, United States -... | ecosystem: Environmental > Aquatic > Marine >... | reverse complement strand
ATTTTTCAGAGACAGCCCCAGGTACTTGGTCGATAGCTTAATCATCTTTGCTGCCCTTCTCTGTCTCATTACGATTGTTTGCTACATGCTGTTTAATAGCCGTCGCCAGTTTTCTGTGTGGTGGCTGTGTAGAGCTTGTGCTATCCCATGACAATTCAGCCAGCTGTTGGTAAAAATGATAGCGGTGCAATACATCCTCTTGCGATTGCTCTAATAATTTTTCAGCAACTTCTGGATGAGTACGCCACAACATATTAAAACGAATTTCAGTCTGAATGAAGTCACGATAAGGCACACTGGGTTCTTTACTGTCTAGATGCAATGGATTGATACCCTGCTTTGCATTTTCCGGGTTGTACCTGAATAATGGCCAGTGTCCACTATTAACCGCGAGTTGCTGTTGTTGATGATTATTTTTTAAATCGATACCGTGTGCAATACAGGGTGAATAGGCAATTATCAACGACGGCCCGTTATAAGCCTCCGCCTCATTAAATGCATGGATTGTTTGTATATCTTTAGCACCATAGGCAACGTGGGCGACGTAAACATTTTCATAATCCATCGCCAGTAAGGCCAGATCTTTTTTAGGTGATGGTTTTCCACCAGCAGAAAATTTTGCAACGGCACCACGCGGTGTCGCTTTAGATGTCTGACCACCTGTATTCGAATATACTTCCGTATCTAGCACCAGTATATTTACATCGCGACCGGATGCCAGCACATGATCCAGACCACCATAACCAATATCGTAAGCCCAGCCATCACCACCAATAATCCAAACACTTTTACGTGATAGCTTATCAGCAACCGTCTCAAGTTCACGAGCATCTAAACTATCTATTGAGCTCAGTTTAGTCTGCAATGTTTGTAATCTTTGTCGTTGCTGCTTAATACCTTCTTCTGTGGACTCATCTGCCGACAAAATCACATTGACCAGATCATCATCAAGCTGAGGTTTTAATCTCTGTAACAACTCTGTTGCGTATTGTTGTTGTTTGTCAATTGAAAGGCGCATGCCGAGTCCAAACTCGGCATTATCTTCGAATAATGAATTTGACCAGGCGGGCCCTCTACCCTCTGAATCCTTTGCCCAGGGCGTGGTAGGTAAATTTCCACCATAAATAGATGAACAACCGGTTGCATTGGCAACCACCATACGATCACCAAATAACTGACTGGCCAGCTTAATATAGGGTGTTTCACCACAACCTTCACAGGCACCGGAAAATTCAAACAGGGGCCGCAGTATCATTGCACCCTTAATGGTATTGGTTTTAATCAATGAGCGATCATATTCAGGTAATGCTAAAAAGTACTCCCAGTTCACTTTTTCCTGTTCGCGCAAACCCGCAGTGTAAGCAACCATGTTTAATGCCTTGTGACTGACATTAGTTTTATCATGTATCGGACAGATATCTACACACAAACCACAGCCAGTACAGTCTTCCGGTGACACCTGATAGCTCATACGATAAGTGCTTGCGAAGTCTTTGCCCTTAACAGGCATCGACTTAAAGCTTTCTGGTGCAGCATCGATTTTTGATTCGTCGTAAACTTTACTGCGGATAACACCGTGTGGACAGACAAGTGGGCATTTTCCACACTGCGTACACAGATTTTCATCTAACACCGGGATTTCTAATGCTAAATTTCGCTTTTCATAAGCCGCTGTCCCTAATGGATAACTACCATCGGCAGGCAGCAGACTCACTGGAATGCTATCACCTCTCCCTGCAATGATTTCAGCCGTGACATTTTTGACAAACTCTGGCGCTGACTTTGGTATGCTTTCAGACAACTTAATATGTGAGCCCAGCTTCTCCGGCACGCTGACTTCATATAAATTTAACAGTGTCTGGTCAATCGCTTTAAAATTTAACTGAATTAGTTGTTTGCCTTTTTTTCCGTAGGTATTTTCAACTGCCTGTTTTATTGATTCTATAGCCTTATCTTTTGACAACACGCCAGAAATAGAAAAGAAGCAGGTTTGCATAATTGTATTGATGCGTTTACCCATTCCGCTTTCATCTGCGACTTTATAGGCATCTATTGCATAAAACTTAATCTTTTTATCGATGATCTGTTGCTGCATTTTTTCTGGCAGCGTTTTCCAGACTGCATCTTTTTCTGCGGATGTATTGAGTAAAAATACGGCTTGGTCGGCCGCCTTATCCAACATGGGATAGCGTTCTAAAAATATGGGTTGATGACAGGCAATAAAATTGGCATCACCATCGCCAATTAAGTAAGTAGAATGAATGGGGTCTTCACCGAAACGTAAGTGTGATACCGTTACCGCACCGGATTTTTTTGAATCGTAAACAAAATAACCTTGCACGTATTTATCTGTACACTCTCCAATAATTTTTATGCTGTTTTTATTTGCACTAACCGTACCATCGCTACCCAGACCATAAAACACAGCCTGAAATGTTTTATGATGTGCATCTGTACGAAATGAATCATCCCAGTTTAAGCTAGTGTGTGTTAGATCATCGTTTATACCAATGGTAAAATTATTTTTAGGTAAGTCCGATTCTAATTCATCAAAAATTGATTTAACCATCGCTGGTGTAAATTCTTTTGATGACAAACCATAACGCCCGCCAATCACTTTTGGCAAAGTTGAAAATTGGCTGTTCCCTGTGGAATATTCTTGCATCAGAGCCGTAACAATATCTTTATACAGGGGTTCACCATCTGCCCCCGGCTCTTTTGTACGGTCCAGCACTGCAATTTTTTTAACACTAGCCGGTATAGCTGAAATCAACGCTTCACGATTAAGTGGCCTGAATAATCTAACTTTAATCAGGCCTACTTTTTCGCCTTTTTTAGCAAAATAGTCGACCGTTTCCTGCACAGTTTCGGCAGCAGAACCCATAATAATAATAATACGCTCAGCATCATCCGCACCCATGTAATCAAATAGCTTATATTGTCTGCCGGTCAACTCTGCAAACTGATCCATCGTCTTCTGCACTATCGACGGCATTGCCTGATAATAAGGATTAACTGATTCTCTGGCCTGAAAAAAAACATCTGGATTTTGCGAGCTACCACGCAATACGGGATGATCTGGAGATAATGCCCGTTTACGATGATCGCTAATCGATTGTTGATTGATAAGTTGCTGCGCAATACTCTTATCTATAGAAACTACTTTTGATACTTCATGGGATGTTCTGAAACCATCAAAGAAATGCACTATTGGTATTCTTGATTCAAGTGTTATCGCTTGTGCGATCAAAGCCATATCCATGACTTCCTGTACCGAATTTGAAGCCAGAAATGAAAAACCACTTGAGCGCGCCGTCATCACATCACTATGATCACCGAAGATAGAAAGTGCCTGCGCAGCGACGGATCGAGCAGCAACATGAAAGACAGTGGGCGAAAGCTCTCCAGCAATCTTGAACATGTTCGGGATCATTAATAATAATCCCTGTGATGCAGTAAACGTAGTAGTTAAAGACCCCGCTTGCAATGCACCATGAATAGCACCTGCAGCACCCCCTTCACTTTGCATTTCAATAATTTCAGGAACCGTACCCCAAAGATTCGTCTGTTTTCGAGAAGACCATTCATCTGCCCACTCACCCATTGGTGAGGCGGGTGTTATTGGATATATAGCAATAACTTCATTGGTTAAATGCGCCACTGTTGCAGCAGCTTGATTACCATCCATGGTTACTGTTTGGGTAACTGTTAATTTTTTTTGCATTCGCAGTTGATCCTCAATAAACAGTGCGTGAAAACATTTAACAAGTAACTATCAATACATAAGCTCTTATCACATGTGTATGAATGTACCCATGGACTAATGTGGTAATGTCTTAGGCAAGTACTTACTTATGTCATCTGCGCTAGACTTCGTCAGATTTTTATTCAGCTCAAATACAACTTTTTCATTGGTTTCGCTTGAAAGATGGGATCTTAATTCACCTAGAAAAGTTGGTGCAGCGACTATTAAGAGTCTGGATAATTTATTTGCTTTACGAGCATCATCGAGGTAAGTGGCAACCTGCTTTGAAAAAACAATTAGCTCATGTTGTTTGGCATCCACCTTATTCCCATAGGCATGCCCTCCCGAACTATCAGCCCCTGCACCTTTCCCCGGTAGGTCACTGGTAATATCACGATCATGCAATCGACCTTCAGGATGAGCCATCACCTCAACTTCATTTAACGGCGACCGAAGTGACTCTGCTGTGAAAATACGCGCCCGCGCACTATCCGCTACAACAACCATTGTTTTACCCATGATTAAATCCTCCTCTTATAAGCTATTAAACACCTATTAATGAGCATAATTCTATGATACTTATCAATAAATCATAAACCATCACATCATACCGCTGGATTACTGCGTATAGGCAGACTAAATATATTTAGTGATATTATTCAGGTGCTATTCAGCATGAAATATATTCAAACGACCAGCACCAAATCTGAGACTAATCTACGATTAATTATAGTAGGTTCAATCAATCGATATGGAGAAACACTAAATATTCAATAAACTTAAATAAGTGGTAAAAAACTATATTTAGTGGAATTAAAATGACATTGACAGACATCAATACCAGCGACTAAGATTAATTTATCATCTGTGGATGCAGAGGAGCAATCAAATGGTGAATATCGCGAATTTACTTGGTGATGAATCTCAATCACTACTTTTACATACATGTAGTTGCATACCCAAAACTGACTTACATCTGCCTGGTGAAGATTTCATAAACAGAGTTGTTGCTAAAAAAAATCGTAAGCCCAGTGTATTACGTAACCTCGGCGCATTGTATAACCATGGTCGACTTGCAGGCACAGGCTATCTATCCTTATTACCTGTTGATCAAGGCGTAGAGCATTCAGCTGGTGCATCCTTTGCACCAAATCCCGCATTTTTCGATCCCGAGAATATTATCAAACTCGCAATTGAAGGTGGCTGTAATGCAGTTGCATCGACTCTGGGTGTATTCAACTCTATTGCCCGTGACTATGCGCATAAAATTCCCTTCATCGTAAAAATTAATCATAACGAATTGCTCACTTATCCTAATATCTACGATCAAACTTTATTTGCCAGTGTTAATCAGGCATTTGATATGGGTGCTGCGGCTGTGGGTGCAACCGTATATTTTGGATCCAGTGATTCGCGACGACAAATACAGGAAATATCAGAAGCATTCGAACATGCGCATGAACTAGGAATGGTCACAGTACTCTGGGCTTATTTACGTAACAGCGCGTTTAAAAAGGATGGCAAGGATTACCATGTTTCTGCAGATCTTACAGGGCAGGCAAACCACCTTGCTGCAACGATAGATGCTGATATTATTAAACAAAAACAGGCGCAAAATAATGGCGGCTATACTGCTATTAATTTTGGTAAAACGCACCCCGGTGTATATGAAAAACTCAGCACTGATCACCCTATTGACCTTGTTCGCTATCAGGTAGCCAACTGTTATATGGGACGAGTTGGTATGATTAACTCAGGCGGTGCATCTGGTGAAGATGATTTACATCAGGCGGTACGCACAGCAGTCATAAATAAACGTGCTGGTGGCATGGGTCTAATCTCAGGGCGCAAAGCCTTTCAAAAGCCAATGGATGAAGGCATCAGGCTATTGAATGCTATTCAGGATGTTTACCTTTCTAGTGACGTCACAATAGCATAATTTAGAAAATACTTAATACGCGAAGGCCTGTATCGGAGATGTCGCGTATCTGATCGATTAATATAACTTAATCTCAATTCGATTATTAAATACCTCCTTATTGATGCCCAGGGCACAATGAGGGGAGTAAGACAATAAAACCATCCGTATATTTATGACTAGCTTTATATCTAAACGGCTTTATCTTTTCACCAACTATAACCACTAACTACTGCCAGACTGATCAGTCAGCCAGTAAAAATGATAAGGAGGAATCACTAACTGATCTTTAAACATAGCCGGAGTGTCACCTGAAACCAGATCCGTGATATGACCATAGGAAAGCACAGATTTGATATGCGGGTGATCCATATTCAGGTACTGCGGATTGGCATCAAAGTTCACCACTACCAATACATCACCCGCTGTGCGGGTCAGGTTAAAGCGCGAAAACACAAACAGGTGGGGATTTTCTACATGGATTAACTCACGGTTATTAAAATCGGCGAATGCCGGTATTTCCTTTCGTAGCGCAATCATTTTTTTAAAGGCATTAAATAACTGGTACTCAAGGGTGCCCGGCTGATGCCTGAGTTCGGCTTTGTGCCAGTCAAAATTGGGCCGGTGTGCCCAGCGACTGTCGTGAGCCTTGTGTACATCATTCAGATAATCGCAATCATTCAAAGTACCCAGTTCATCCCCGTAATACAGCAAAGGCATACCACCGAATGAGAGAATCAGACTGTGCAGAAGCAAAATATGCTGAATAGCATTGTTAATGCGATCAGGCTCATTAGATTCGAGCGCTGTTTGCAACCCCACCAGTGATGCCAATGAACCGGAAATCCGTGCATCGCCGGTTTTAAGATTATGCCCAAAGGGTAAACCTTTAGCATCCGAATCACTAAAATTACCTGTGTAGTAATCAATGAGGAATTGTCGATGACCGGCAGGCTCATAACCCACGGCTCGGATATCTGCATCATCAAAGCCAAGCCCGATATCATCATGACAACGCACGTAGTTTAACCAGGTTGCCCGTTCCAGTTTGTCCGGCAGACTTCTTAAGCCCTGGTATAACAATTTGGCATTCTTGGTTGCTACAGCATCCCACAACAAGGCCATAAAAGTCGCGTTATAGGCAATCTCACATTCTTTGGCATTGATGGCATCTTCACCAAAATATTTGGTAATTTCCACGGGTGCCACAATGGCTTCCGCAATAAACAAAACGCCGGGGGCTGTCACCTGACAGCAGTCTTTCATCAACTGTAATATCAGGTGAGCTTCGCGTTCATTCTGACAGGCGCTGCCGATTTTTTTCCATAAGAAAGCCACCGCATCAAGTCGAATAATATCCGCGCCCTGATTAGCCCAAAATAAAATAATGTCGAGTATTTCAATGAACACCGCAGGATTGCTGTAATTAAGATCCCACTGATAATTATTAAATACCGTCATCACCCATTTATTCATTTCCTCGTCCCAGGTGAAATTCCCAGGTGCGGTTTCCGGAAATATTTCAGGCATGGTTTCCTCAAACATGTCTGGGATTTCACGATTATCGAACAGGTAATAATAATCCTGATATTTTTTTTCACCCAGACGCGCACGCTTCGCCCAGTCATGTTCATTAGAGGTATGGTTGAGTACCACATCCATAGCGAGCAATATATCTCGTTTCTTCAGTGACTCACTCAGCACATGTAAATCATCATTAGTGCCAATACGGGTATCCACTCTACGAAAATCACTGACCGCATAACCGCCATCACTCTTGCCAACCGGACACTCCAGGATTGGCATGATATGAATCATATTGACGCCGAGTTCCTGAAAATAATGCAGCTTGTCTTTTAACCCATTCAAATTATCGGCAAAGCCGTCGGTATACAGCGCCATGCCCACCCATTTCTGACTAAGGAACCAGTTATGGTCTTTCTCACGCTCGATGTCTTTGCTTTTAAGTTGTTTAGAACGAGTCATATATTGCCGGGCCATGGTCTCAACCAGGCATAAAGCCTGATCTTCGAAATCATCACGATCACCATATAACAGACGAAAAAGGGAATATATTGCGTAGAAGTTTGCACCCAATCGGGTATAGAAATGTCTCAACTCATGTTGTTTGATCTCAGGATTTAACTTGATCAGAATTTCATTGAGTAAAGAATGTGAGACTTGTTCATACATTGTATTGAAAGCTCATATTAATTGGTTTTTATTATTGCATTGATGCAGCTAAGTTTTTTTTTATTTTGATCAGTCATCATATGTTTGTCAGTTAGTCTCTATTTATTACAAACCTCCTGGCTTACAAATTCCAGGCTTTAATAAATGATTTATAAAACGTTTTATCCTGTGTGGTGGCTCCGCGCTGCCCAACGACCGCACTGGCAAACTGCTGCGCGCGATTCAATATTTCCTGCAGTGGCCAGGCCTTGTGTAACCCTAATAATAGTACACTGCTGAACGCATCGCCGGCACCAACAGTATCCACCACATCACTGGTGTTATCCGGATGCACAGAACACCACTCGTTGTAGGATTCAGCTATGGCCCCAGCATCCCCCTGAGTAACAATGATTAATTCAACATCAAGATGTGAAAATAAATAACGAATTCTAGCTTTGGTATTTTTTTCATTCGGCACAATCAACGCCAACTCATCGACATTGAGTTTTAACCATTTGCCCGTATGAATAATATTTTCGATCAGTGGCTGATCCCACCAGGGTGGACGAAGGTTAACATCGATAAATATCGACTTAGAACATTGCTGTTTCAATTTCGTTAGGCTATTGGCCGCTAGCGGATTCCTTAGTGCAAGTGAACCATGATATAAAATGCTGTGTTGATCGATTTTTGGCATAGCCTGATGATCGATAAAATCCCAGGCACTGTTTTCGACAATATCATAGGATGGTTCACCACCATCAAAGCTGACATCCACAATACCGGTGGCATGGCTGGGGTCAATTTGTAAGCCGGAAGTATCCATACCCCAGTCGAGCATAGCTGATTTTACTTCCAGGCCCAGCGGATCATCGCCTACCCTGGAAATAAACAAAGGCTGTAAGCCAAAAGCCTGGCAATGCCATGCCACATTAAACGGTGCACCACCAAGCACTCGACTGCCATCCGGAAAACAATCGAACAATACCTCACCAAATACTACGGGCCCTGAGTGATTGATGAAATGACTCATACCTCTCCTTCGAACCAGTGTTTCGCCTGTGGCATGTAATGAGCAATACCTTCGAGTATGCCTGCGCTGTAATTACCATTCATGCCCATAAAATTACCCCTTGCCAGATATAAAGTTTCATCCTGATGATTAGCATGTGCCTGTTTAATGGCTTCATCTCGAACATCATTCTCAGCATTGGCCACCAGCACTGACTGAATCGGGCTGCTCATAACACAAATATCATTACCACTGTCTCCGGCAAATACCGTTTCTGAATAATCAAAACTCAGTTGTTGCATTAAAAATTCAATCGCCTGTCGCTTGCCCGCACTGACAGGTAAAACATCCAGCAATCCAGTATTGGCCTGTTGATCAACACTCCAGATCAAATTGGCCGCTATCGATTGCAGTTTCAATCTGTTTTTCATCGTCGAAAGTATTTGCTTGTAATTGATATTGAGTGGAACGTAATAACTGAGCTTATGCGTATTTTGTTTACTCGATTCCTGCAGTTGTATGTCGGTAATATCACCAAGCAATCCTTGTAACTCATTTGCACTTTTACCTTGCCAATCACGATTAAACACTTTTTCCCAGGCGTTCAGATAACACCAGTCTTTACCTGTAATTTCATAAATTGTAGAGCCCACATCGGCAATAACATAATCCGCTTGCGGTAATTGGTATTCTTCTATTGCCCGCTCAACCAGTTGCTGATGACGGCCCGTTACATAAACCAGGGTTACCTGTGGATGCTTTATCAACTGATGAAATTTTTTTCTCGCCTGTGTAGATTCAAGCTCAGAACCGTTGGGTAACAAGGTACGATCGAGATCGGTACACAATAATAAACGCTTCACTTGTCTGGCACCTTGCAGCTTCGGAAAAAATCGTAATGTTCGATCGCTTCAAGAATTCCAGCCGCATAGGGCTGCTTCGCGTAATACACCCGATCCAGTTCAATAAGCTCGGATAATTCTTCATGGTGTCGATTGGCTACCAGTACCGCCAGCGTATTGCCACGAATCATGTCTTCATCAGCACCCGAGCCTCCCGCCACCAGAATATGTCCCAACGGAATATCCCATTGCTCGGCGTACCAGCGTAAGGCCAGCCCTTTGGACGCGCGCACCGGTACTATGTCGAGAAACTGACCGAAGGAAAATACGACATTCACCGTTTGCTCATGCTGCAATAACAGCTGTCTAATTTCATCCATATCCGGGGCTTTGGCTGCATCATAGTAATAGCTGACTTTATAACGACTCTGTTCAACTTTAGGCTGCAAACGCAAACCGGGGAGGTCTTTGAGTATGCTGCGAACTTTGGCTGGCCGCCATAAATAATCAATATGATCGGCCCAGGCAACGTCGCGGGTTAAATACTGTCCATAGTAAATTTCTGTCCCCAGGCTAGTCACCAATGCATCGGGAACAGGAATCTTATTCGCTTTGATCAGTTTTAATGCCGAATCAATACGACGTCCCGTAGCAATACCAAAGCTACTACAGCGGGCATTATCCTTCAGGAACTGGGAGAATTCAGGCAAGTATTCTGGATCACCGAGCAAACTCTGATCCAGATCTGAAAAAATAGCACGATCACGATAAAGCCTGGAGCGACGTTGCAGTTCCATACGCACAACGGGTTCGGTTTTTTCGATGATGGGTTTGATCAGTTTTATATATTTATCGGCGTGAGCCTGCCATGAATAATGCTCATTGACACCGACAATGCCATTCTCTGACATTGTCTGCCATTTCGATTTATTACTGATAATGGCCAGACATTTTTCTGCGATCAATTCTTTATCCAGAGGATCAATCAGATAACCATTACGACAGTTTTTAATTATATCCTGTGGTCCTCCGTCTTCTGTCGCCACAATAGGCAAGCCACAGGCGGCCGCTTCAATCAAGGTTAAACCAAAAGGTTCGGTTAAAGCTGGATTGATAAACACACCACCAGATAAAGTAGCCAGACGATAAATCACCGACACTTCACTCGAAAGATGATGTTTTGGATAGGCAACTTTGCCATATAAATCATATTGATCGATGCTAAGTAAAATATCGGTGAGCACTTCCTGGGCGCCCACCTCCATATCGCGAATATCATCACGATTACCGGCGACAATCACTAGATTGGCCAGTTGTTGTAATGCATAAGATTCGCCAAAGGCTTCAATCAAGGTGACGATGTTTTTCCTCTGATCTGGTCGCGATATGGCCAGCACCATGGGTTTATTCGGATCGCTAAAAAATCGACGCAGCTCTCGGGCTATATCACTGTCGGTTTCATTACCCTCGGGCGGATGAAATTGAATTAAATCCGTGCCCGGCGGTACCACTCGCATTTGATCCGGTTGATAATAGTCGTATAAACCATATTGCTCATCAATTTCTTGTAAAGTACTGGTGATCAATCTAACTGCAGCCCCCAGCGTGTTTTCCTCGGCATTGATACGGCGTGACATGTTATAACGTTTTTCTATAACATCACCCTTAACACCACTAGCCAATAAACGTTTTCGTTTGCTACGCCCTAATGAATGCCCGGTATGTACCTGAGGCACACTTAATTGATGAGACAAGCGCGTGCCAACGTAACCGGCATCGGCATAATGACTGTGAATAATATGAGGTGTGAGTTTATTATTGTGCAAATAATTTAGCAGGTTATCTGAAAAAGTATCGAGATGGTCCCAAAGCTGTTCTTTAGGCAGATAATTCAGTTCGTCACAATCAATACGAATAATATTAACTTTATCCGTGAGTGGCTCGATGTGTTTAGAATAGTCTTCGCTAATAGACTTATCAGCTATTCGTCGAGTCATCAAGTCAACCCGTGCCACATCGGGGTGCTCTCCTAGAGACCGAGCCAATTCAACCACATACTTTGTTTGGCCACCTGTATCCGCATCCCTTCCTAATTCCAGGTCATGACCACGAATCAGACCGTGGACACTGATTAAAAGCAGATAGAGTTTTTCCTGTTCAGATTTCATATCAGATGCAGGCCTAATTGGGTTTATTTATCAATTAAAAGCAAATTTATTCTATAAGAAATAATATTAATGATTTAACAGCGTACTCACTTTATAAGTATGTATAACTATAGGTCACCTGTAGCAGATATGCAGAAGCATCAGAGCCAATAAAAGTAGCAAGCTGGAAAGTCTTAAGTATGTATTTATTGGACACACACTAAATTAGTGTTCTCTGAAATCTGCTTAACTGGAGAGAGACCACTATTACTCATGATCAAAGAATAAAAAATTATTAACAATATTTTGAATTAGTTGTATGCGCATATTGAAGATGATATGTCCGATCTATATCTTATGGAACAGGACTATGCCTAGATAACGCGCAAAATAAAAATGATCGCGAATAAATACGCAAAGGGTAGAATCATTTCAACACTGGAGGGTGGTTACGCCCTCTCTGCATTAGGCCGTAGCGTTTCTGCACATATAAATGTTCTACTAGAATAAATGTAAAAAATTATTCTCAGCGTTTCAGGTACTGTAATTTCTCTTTAACACCATCCCACTCATCTGCATCTGGAAGTGGATCTTTTTTCATGGAGATTACTGGGTATTGTTTGGCTAGTTCCACGTTAATTTGGATAAATTGCTCCTGATCAAGAGGCAAGTCATCCTCTTCAAAGATGGCATCTGCTGGACACTCAGCAACGCAAAGATCACAGTCAATACAATCATCAGGATCGATCACAAGAAAATTTGGAGCCTCGTGAAATGCATCTACGGGACATACATCTACGCAATCGGTATATTTACAGCGAATACAATTTTCGGTAACGATATAAGTCAAAATAAATCTCCATTGATAGTCATAATTAGTAGTATAGTTAATCTAATTCGTAAGAAAATAGCCCATAATATTCACTTACTTATTATCCTTTATAATATAGCTATAAATTATGCATGAGTCACAACCTTCTCATCTTTTCGTAATGGCGAATAAACCTAAAATAAAAACCTCTTTAGAAGGCGGTTACGCACTCTCGACACTGGGTCGAAGTATTGCTGCACATGAAGGTGTTCTATTAGAGTGATTGTTTCTTAATTGGAAAAAATATTAAAACAATAATAGCTAGAGTTTAGCGTAATCTCAGGAATGAATTATCTAATAATGCTTATAGAATCGTGAATGAGTCACAATAGTTTATATACTTAAAGGCCTGATAATTCATTCACATAATTCTTGTAGTTTGCGAACTAATAACTTAATATCTGTTGGCTTATTAAAGTACCCAGACAATCCCGCCTCCTTGGCACTATCAATTGTAATATTATCGCTATATCCAGTACATAAGATTATTGGCAACTCTGGCTTTAACATTAACATTTTCTGTGACAAATGCATTCCAGTTAATCCCGGCATCGTTTCATCAGTAATTACAACATCTACCAAATCTGGTTGCCCCTCAAACGAACTCCATGCCTCTAGAGGTGAGAAATACACTTTTACTTGTGCACCATACCTAGTTAGTAAATCATCAAGCATATCGGCAATAGCTGGTTCGTCATCCACCACCATAATTCGCAGACCTGTTAAATCTCCTTCAGTATCATGTGATATTGCCGAATCGTCATTAACTTCCTGTTGGCGTGATGCAACTGGTAACAATATTGTAATTGTAGTGCCTTTACCTTTAATCGATTCAAGATGAATATGCCCACCAGCTTTATGTACAAGGCCATGAACCACAGACAAGCCCATGCCTGTACCTTTACCTACATCTTTGGTTGTAAAAAATGGATCGAATATATTTTTTAATAGATGTTCATCAATACCATCACCTGAATCACGTACCGTTATTTTTACGAAATCACCTTTATATTCGTGTTGGCAAGACATACAGACACGAGAATTTATACTTTCTGTACCCACTGTACAGTCAATAGTTCCATATGAACCAATAGCATCACGTGCATTTATTCCAAGATTCAAAATAATCTGGTGAAATTGAATTTGTTCTATACACGCCTTGATATCAGGAGAATCTATTTGGCAATTAAGTTCTATTGTGCTGGGAATTGTAGATCGTAAAAGTGAAACGACTTCTTTAACCACAGGAGCTAATAAGGTAACGGGAGCACAGCCACCTTCTAATTCTGGAGATAATCGACTAAATGAAAGCATTTGTGAAACCAGCTCTGTTGCACGTTGCCCACTCTTTTCTATTTCATTTAAATATTTATTAATAAGGCCATTGTCATCCTCTACAATTTCTTTTGATAACTCCGTATAACCCATTATCACACTGAGTATATTATTAAAATCATGAGCAATACCTGCCGTTAAATGCCCAACCGCTTCCATTTTTGTTGCCTGAACGAGCTGGTCACGTAATGCCTGTGCATCACGTTCAGCTGCTCTTATTTCTGTAATATCATCTGCAGATGAAAGCACACCAATAATACGGCCTGCGCCATCTCTCAGTAGTGAGTTTTTCCAGGAATATAAGCGCTCATCTCCCCTGCCAGTTTTTACTAAATTTTCGTATTGCTCAAAGCTTTCATTATCACCAGCCATCAACTGCTTATGAACCGTTTTTACTTGCTCTATATCTGATACTGGCAAAAAATTATCAAACCAGTTTTTCCCAAGAATATCCTGCTCATGTAGGCCAAGCATTTCACAACCTTTTTGATTTATAAGCGTAATGTTTCCTGACGTATCCAGAGAAATCAACATTACCGCCGCCACATTCAAATAATCTTTTGCCTGTTGTTGTGATTTTTTTAATTCTTTTTCTGCGAGTGTACGCTCTGTTATATCTGCAAAAACAGTATAAAACCCACAGACACTTCCTGAATTATCATAATCAGGTACCACTGTTACCTGGCCATATAAAGTTTCACCCGAAGCTGTTTTATTGGTAATTTCAAAAGTATCCGTCTCACCCTTTAATGCACGATCAAAATACGGCGATACTTTTGAAAAAATCTCCTCACTAACAAACTCGCTTACATGATGACCAACGACATCTTTAGGTTGCTTACCAAACCAACGCTCGTAAGCGGCACTTACAAATAAATAATGCTGATTAACGTTAACACGAGCAACTGGTGCTGGTAGCACATCAGAAATTTTTCTTAGCTCCAATTCCCTGTCGCGTATTTCTTTTTCCTGTTGCTCTAATGCATCAAGCATTAAATTAAAATCTTGCCCTAGCAAACCTATTTCATCGTCTCTGTTCAGATCTGTACGCTGTTCACGATTACCTAAACGATTTTCTTCCACAACATTAACAAGATGTCGCAAGCTACCTGTTAAACTTTTAGCCATAAAATAGGCAAATACACTACCAACAACAATGGCCAACAAGGTATATATAATACCATTACGTGAGATAGTAAGTAATCCGTCTGAAATTATTTCCTGACCAATCCCAACACGAGCCCAGCCAATCAATTCATCCTCAACTAAAATTGGGTAAGCCAAATCAACAAGCGCATTATCAGAAACAAGTGTTTGTAGTTCAGCCGAACTATTTAATAATTTTTGGCTCACCTTATCTGATAAATATAAATTATTTTTACTACTGTCGATATGCGCAATCACTTTTCCACGAGGTGTTAGTACCATTGCATAACGTAGGCTTGGAAAGCCTGCCTGTGATTGCAACACCTCATCCAGCCCTGCGATATCACGTGACAAAACCCAGGAACTACTTGTAGTTGCCAATGTTTTAGCTAAGCCCTCTGCTTGGGCGATGCTTTGTTCATACAAAAAATCACTTTGTCGATCAACCAGATCGAACACAAAAATAGTCATTAATACAGCATGCACAAGTGCAATACCCAATATTAACTGACGACGTATAGACGCCATCCAAAAACGTGTTATGAAAGATTGATTTGATTTAAGCATTTACTTAACAGAACCTATCTGTGTTTCATATTTTTCTATAAAGTCTCTTACTACTGTATAGTCCTCATTAACTGCTGGCTTAAATTTAGCTAAATCCATTTTCGCCAAAACGGCGAGTCCTTCCCTGCTCTTATGCATTTCAAACAAGGCCTTTGCGACCTCATCCACCAGACCTTGTGGAACATCATCTCTAGCCATTAACGAATTATCGGGCATAGCTTCGGTTTCCCACATAACCTTCAGTTGCGTGGCCAATTCAGGCTGAGATCGAGTAAAGTCTCTCCATGCTGGAGGATACGCTGTACCTGCAACAACATTACCTCGTAGCACATTCGTTAAAGATGACTCCATAGAACCAACATAAATCGACTCAAAGTCTGTTTTAACATTTAGACCCTGGCTGTATAAAAAATACTTAGGCAATATAGTAGCTGCTAATGCAGTAGGACCAGGAAAGCTCAGCATTTTACCTTTTAGATCTTCAATAGATTTGGTTTTACTGTCTCGTCTAACAAGAATCAACCCACGTAAATCTCCCTCGTTACCCATTTTTCCAAATACTCGATAACCACTCTCTATTCCTTTTACCGTGCCATAGGGATTGGGTAAGGCGAAATCAAATTGACGGTCTGCCTGCTTTTCATCATAAGCCGCAAAATTACGCGATGCCTCAAAGACCAAGTGAGCATCCGTCACATGTTGATTAAGGTAATTAACCAGTGGCCCAAACACCTCTCTGAGCTTTTTTGGGTTTCGTTGCGGGTGAACACCAAATATATACTCTTTGGCAAGAGAATCAGTAGTCTCGGAAAACTCGGGTTGGTAACTTGATGTGTCTGTACTATTACAGGCACATAACAAAAAAATGGGAACAAGCACGAATGATTGTCGTAATCTGGCGGTAACCTGGTGGATTGTTAACATATATATCAAGATCATTTGTTTAAAATCTGAATATAGTTTATAGACTAAATGCTCGATAAGATACAGGGTATAAACCCTGAATATTCAGTGGATTAATTACATCAAAAACAGAATAATAATATTGAAAGTTAACCCCACAGCTAGTTTTCTCATAAAATAGCTAAGCTCTCAGATTAAAGATGAAAATTAAACGTGGACTACCCTCTATCATCCTATATCCAGTAAATCCTAATTTATTTTTTATGAACCAATACCTATTCTAATTAATCGACCCTGTATCAGGATTGTCTGCCATTGCATCAAAAATGTGCTTTAAAGCTGAACCTGATTCCCCGTTTGAACCATGCATAGGAATGTCTAAGTACTCGCACTTGTTTTCTTCCGATTCAAAGTATATTTTTATAGCGCCCTTCCCTTCACCTTCAATAACAAAAGGCGCATTATCAAGATCAGTTACATCATTTAAGGTAATTGGATCTAGTGTATGAATATTCATCTTTCTATCCTCTCTTCAGAAATAATTTATTTAACACACCAAACAGCATAAACAGGATCTGATATCTGTGTTTGATGATAATGAGGATCATCTTCTGGACGATGACGACCTCTACTTGATAGTGTGTCTATAGAACCTTGCCAGCCTGATTTCCTGAAATACTCAGACACTAAACCAACACGTTCAAACTCATGAATTTCTGCCCACAGTTTGATTGCTTTTGCTGGAAACCATCGATTAGAGAAAGTTATAATAAATTTTCCTCCCGGTTTCAGTATTCGGTGCACCTCTACAAACACATTGATTGGATTTGTCAGATATTCTACCGAAGCTGTACATACGACCACATCAAACAGTTCATTTTCATATGGCATAGCTGATTCTGCATTCAAATCATGAACGATATAATCATTTAGTTGCGGGTTAGACTTAAGCTCTTTTTCATTCATCCCCAAACCAGTGAGATAAATATCAGTTAATCCATCTCGTTCAGATTTATTAGTAAGATTCGTTGAAATATGCGATTCCCATGATGACATTAAGTCTAAAACTCGATCACCCGACTCAATGAGGCTATTGTATAATTCACTAATTGACTTACGTGCATTTTCATCCAGGTGATGAACTTTTCTTTCCTTTTCATAAAAGACACTATCATCGTTGTCATCAATTCGATCAAATATATTATCAGCAAAAAAATCAGTTATTGTTCTCGTATAAGCCAACTGCATTCCCGGGCCATTACTTAACATTGTTTCTATTACATCAGTACATCGTCCACCTGTTTCAATTGTGGATGGATGAATACTTACTATTTCAACCTGAACACTAATATCTTCGAGAGCTAATGGGTGATTTAAATCAATCACTATTTTGTCGTCCCAAATACCAACAATACGTACTGGCTGCATATTCCCACTGTATATTCCGTTGATGCCACTAATCATGCCAGCGGGATAAAATCGACCGACTTTGGGCTTGATTTTCTCACCATCAGGTAAGCACCCTGTAAAGCTAGTCACCGGTAACGTTTTCTGTAGGCTAGACTGCCATGCTGGCACCAATTCCCCCGCATTAAAAAAATGATCCGGGCCTTTACCTACAGCATGATTAATTAAGTCATCTATTAATACCTGTGGTAGTAAATCCATATCTCGCCACATGTTAAATCTTTCAACATATTGTATCGCTTTATGTACACCCGTCTCATTTTTCCACTGTAAGGTAAATACTAAACTTGCAAGACTGTGTTCGTGAATACATGCTTCGTTAGACTGAGCTGCCATATTCATAATATTGACCTCAATGCCAGTTGTTGTGGAAATGGGTGAAGATAATGCTGCTTTGTAATATATTTTTGAGGATGTACACGCAGATGATGTTGCAATAAAGTCACAGGAGTAATCAGCGGTAGCTGTTTATTTCGATATGCTTCAAATACGGATAACAGTTCCTGCTTATCTTCATGAGTAATAGCCTGCTTTAAATAACCCATAATGTGCTGTAAAACATTTACCTGTCGGCCAGGTTCAGTTGTAATACTCATTACCTGCATAAATCGTTGTATATAAGCACTTCGCTTTTCCGCTAGATCTTTTAAAGTAGTACCAGCAACCATTCTGCCTAGTTCCTGATAATAATGACTACCCCTGGCCATCAGCATTAACTTGTGCCTTGTATGGAAGTCAATCAATCCCTGTACACTATTTTTTTCATCTTCTATTTTCTTCCAGCGGCTATAGGCATACACTCTCTCAAAGAAGTTTTCGCACAGCGCTGCATCATTCAAGCGCCCCTCTTCTTCTACAGGTATCAGTGGATTATTTTTAATAAACTCCTGAGCGAATAAACCGGTTCCTTCACGATTTTTAAATCCGTCCTTATGTATCACAACAGGCACTCTGTAAACGCCACAACTGGGTGAATCTTTTTTGAAAATAAACCCATCAAGATCACTCAGGTCTTTCACTCTTTTCTGCGAATAGCTTTCCAACTGTAGCGTTACATCTGTTTCAGGATTTTTACTAAAAACAAGACGAACCTCTTCACCTAGCTGACGCAACTGCATAGTCGGTCTTGGCAAACCAAAACCAGCTTCTAACTCAGGGCATACAGAGATAAAATCCATATGCTCTGTCAATGAATTTACAATAAAGTTATTTTTTTTATGTCCACCATCAAAGCGAACTTCTTTACCCAGCAGACAGGCACTAACACCCAGTTTCGGTCGATACTTCCCTGCACTTAATTTTTTGTCTGAAACATTTGTTTTAGTATCGCTAAAATTATTCATTTTTAATTACCACCTTCATCTTTGGCTAACTGACGACTTATCAATAAATTATTTTCATAGTCCTGCGTCTCTTCAGAAACTTCGGGCCATGCACTCGCATTACTTATAATCCTGTCTACCATCAGCGACACATGCTGAGCAGATGCATTAAGTGCTGGTACATATTCAAATTGCTTACCACCAGCATTGATAAATTCCTGCTTACCTTCTATTGCTATTTCTTCAAGTGTTTCAAGGCAGTCAACTGAAAAACCTGGGCATACCACAGTTAAGTTTTTAATACCCTCTGCAGGTAACTCAACAAATCGTTTCGCAGCATAAGGCTGTAACCATTCGGCCTTACCAAAACGTGACTGGAATGCCATTTCCCACTGATCTTTTTTAAGATTTAATTCATCTGCAAGCAATCTTGCTGTCTTATGGCAATGGCAAAAATAGGGATCTCCGGCTTCAAGCGTAGATTTAGGCATGCCGTGAAAAGAGATAAATAATTTATGTGTATTGGTGATTTTCTGGTCTGTGATTTCCCAGTGAAAACGTATAGATTGCGCTAGCGCCTGAATGTAACGCGTCTCGTCATGATATGCCCCAAGCAGCCTTAACTCTGGCACCCAGCGCCATTGCAACATACTTTGAAATACCGCATCAGCGACTGAACCGGTGGTGGCCCCTGAATACTGTGGATACAAAGGCAATACCATAATACGCTCTGCACCCTCAGCCTGTAATTTCTCCAGGCCTTGCTGAACTGAAGGTTTACCGTAGCGCATCGCCATTTGCACACTGCACTTACCCTGTATCTTTTCACTGAGTCCTTTTTGAATGCCTTCTGCTAACTCAGCGGTACCCGCCATCAGCGGTGACCCCTTTTTCGTCCATACCTTCTGGTAAGCCCTGGCTGATTTTTCAGGCCGGATACGCAGAATGATGCCATGAAGAATAATTTTCCAAAGCAAACGAGGAATTTCAACTACACGAGTATCAGATAAAAATTCAGCTAGATAACGCCTTACAGCTGGTGTGCTTGCATTCTCAGGCGTACCTAAGTTCACAACCAATATACCCATGGAGGCTGGCCTGCCATGTTGGAAATCTCTCTGCCCTAAATATTTTTTACCTGCAATTTGATTTATCACCAATGCCACCTTGTCTATTGCCTTACGAAAGCGTTAAATCCATCCTTATAGGAAATTTCTTGTACAACAAACTTGTACAATGATTAAAACATTATACATAATACTTGTACAAGTCAAATATTCTTGTACAATAAATCCATGGAAAATCGAAAATTTATGAATGAGAGCACACCAAAACCGCCGCAGGAGTCAGCTTTTCTAGCTGAGCATGAGCGATTTCCGATTAGAGTTCTTGCTGAAAGGACTTCTGTAGGCACATCCACTCTACGCGCCTGGGAGCGACGTTACGGGCTTTTGTGCCCTGATCGCACACCAAAAGGCCACCGTCTTTATAGCGAAGATGATTCAAAGCGAGTATTTAAGATTATTGATTTACTAAACGACGGGCACTCCCTACCCGCAATAGCTGAAATGCTCCGTGTTAATAAAACTTCTACAGATATGCTCACGCAGCAGCAAAGCAGTGATAGCCCCGCTGACACTAGCCAAGTTTCAATGATCAATATCTGGGATAACTTTATTCAGTCAACTCTGGAAGCCATCTGTGACTTCAGCATTGAACGAATTGATGCGATATATAATGAAGCATCCTCTCTATACCCGATCGATATGGTCACTGATCGCCTAATTCAGCCAGTTATCACTCTGTTGGGTAAGGCCTGGGAAGAACGCCCGGAAAGTGGCATCGCAGAAGAGCACTTTTATACTAGCTGGTTAAAAAATCGCATAGGCGCACGCTTTCACCACGCTTATTCCAATACTAGAGGTGCACGTATCGTCTGCGCTTGTGTGCCTGGCTCCTATCACGAAATTGGGCTGATGCTATTTGCTTTATCAGCTATGGCGAGGGGTTATAGAGTTCTCTATTTTGGCGCTGATTTACCCCTGAATCAGCTTAAGTACATAGTGCAACGTTCAGCAGCTAAAGCAGTTGTGCTTGGCGCTCAAACCCAGATAGACAGTAATGTAAACACAGAATTGGCCGAGATCATTGATGATATTAAAACACCGGTATTTGTTGGTGGCTCCGATGAGTTAATCGATACGGATGCCTTTCAATCCGCAGGGGGGATATTACTGGGTTCAAATATTTCAGTCGCCCTGCGTGTATTTGAAAGCCACGTGCCTGCTTTTACAGCAAGTCGACAGCCAGACACTAAAACATCATCTGCGGATGCAGAATCAAAATGAAGACCCTGCTCTGGTTTCAGCGTGATTTGCGCATTATGCATAACCCCGCTCTAATCTGGGCATTACAACAGGGTAATCCTGTGGTTGCAGTTTATATACACAGCCCGGATGAAGATGCTCCCTGGGCGGCGGGTGGCGCATCGAACTGGTGGTTACATCAGAGTCTGGAAAAATTATCTGCCGCACTTCTAAAACTCAACATCCAGTTATATTTTTTTAAAGCCGACTCTGTAAATACAATTCCACAGCTGGCTCAACAGCTAGAATGTAATAGCGTTGCCTGGATCAACAGGCACGAACCAAAGCGTATAGAATGTGAATTACAAATTGAATCACTACTGGAAAATAACGCGATCACGGTTCAGCGATTTAGCGATAACTTACTGAGTCAGCCGGCACATTTTTTAACCGCCACGACAAAAACACCCTATAAAGTATTTACTCCCTTCTATAAAAAACTGCGCGCTGAACTAAATCTGTACGACTACCATCAGAATGGTTTGACTGAACCGAGAAAACAGAAAGCATCACAGCAGAAACTCATATCAAATTTAATGCAACAGTTGAATTCCGGCAGAAAAAACCTGCAACAACTTAACTTAATAGATGAACATAACTGGCACAATAAACTAAATAACTACTGGTCACCCGGTGAACAATCCGCCTTACAGAAAATTGGGACATTTATTGATGAAGCACTTATCAGTTACCCAACGGGACGTGATATTCCTGCAATCGATGGAACATCAAGTCTCTCTCCCCATCTACACTTTGGTGAAATTAGTCCACGACAGATTGTTATTGCACTGGTACCACTAATAGAGATACAGGGTGGTAAAAAGGCGGAAGCAGCAGAAGTTTTTTTACGCCAGTTAATATGGCGTGAATATGCAAGGTACATACTCTGGCATTTCCCTGAAACAACGTTAAAACCAATGAACAAACGTTTTAAAAACACCTTCTGGAAGCATAACAAACAACAATTAAAAATGTGGCAAAAAGGTGAAACCGGTATAGCTTTGGTCGATGCCGGCATGAAACAACTCTGGGAAACCGGGTGGATGCACAATCGCGTGCGAATGCTAGTTGCTTCCCTGCTTACTAAAAATCTAGGTATAAGCTGGCAGGAAGGTGCTCACTGGTTCTGGGATACATTGGTCGATGCGGATCTTGCAAACAATTCCATGGGCTGGCAATGGGTGGCAGGTTGTGGTGTAGATGCTTCACCCTATTACCGAATTTTCAACCCGGAAACACAGGCACTGAAATTTGATAAACAGGCCAGCTATAGACATAGATGGTTAGAACCTGATCAAGCAGCCCTGTTTTCACAAACAAAACCTGTAATTGATTTGGCCAGTAGCCGCATAGAAGCTCTTGAACGATATAAAAAAATGGTCGGTAACAAACCAGTACAATCTGGAAATTCTGATTAAATACTAGTTACAGTTAACACATGAGAAAACCAGTGAAATATATACAACTGCCTAACTTGATACTTTTCCTGTCAGTCGCTTTAACTGCGTCAATACCTGCCTACTCTGTTGAGCAGAACATACAGGTATGCAACAAAGACTCACATTTTATCAAGCGACGCCTCAGTGGAAACCAGCAGGATAATATTTGTGACACCTACATGGGCAAGGTCATGCTTATTGTTAACACAGCCAGTCGTTGTGCTTATACCGACCAGTATGATGGCCTTGAAAAACTATACGCCAACTATAAACAAAGAGGTCTTGTAGTGCTGGGTTTCCCCTCTAATGACTTTGGCGGCCAGGAACCCGGTAATGAAAAAACCATAAAAGAATTTTGTCGTCTAACTTACGGTGTTGAGTTTCCCATGTACGAAAAAACGAAAATTAAAGGTGATAATGCAGACAGTTTTTACATGGCACTGGCAAAAGCTGCCAATCAACACCCAAAATGGAATTTTCATAAATACCTGTTAAACCGTAAAGGTGAATTAATCGGTAGTTATAACAGTTCTGTTAAACCTGGTAATAAACATCTGTTAAATACGATTGAACAGGCTTTACAGAATGATGTAGTTACTAGAAATAAAATTTCTGGAGCTTTAAAACAATGAGCATGATCTTACTGATTGATAATGGATCAAGCAAAGCTGATGCAACTCTTCAACTCAGGTTATTAGCGAAAAACTTAAGTAATAAAACCGGGCGCTTAATACACCCTGTCTCGCTTCAGCACGCGAATAAAATACCTACTGAACAATTACACGATAGCCCTGCCCGAGTATTTCCCGAGTTTATGGCGGAAAAGCTAGCTGAGGGTGAACGCGAATTTATTTTGCTACCCCTGTTCTTTGGTGTCAGTAAAGCACTTA
>Ga0316204_10004671_pt1 | contig 24146 bp, 24 predicted proteins | sample 6monrhotite_MG_2_FD_205661 | JGI IMG/M metagenome (GOLD analysis project Ga0316204, IMG submission 205661) | Microbial mat bacterial communities from mineral coupon in-situ incubated in ocean water Damariscotta River, Maine, United States -... | ecosystem: Environmental > Aquatic > Marine >... | reverse complement strand
ACCTTCTTTATGAAGGTACGTACGCGCGAGCGCCGAGACTTGTTGATCGCGGTGCGGCGAGCAATCTTGCGCACCATTTTCTTGGCAGAGGCCGTATTCGCCATGAAGGTTTGTCCGTTGTCTTAATTATTCGGTGTCTACGCGCTCCGAAGCCGGATCGCGAGTGAGGCCGGGCGTATACTCGTCCATGCCTCGTCCGTCAACTCTCTGCGCAGGCTATTTGTGCTTGAAGTGCGCAGCGCGCTTCTCGGCAAAAGCCGTCATGCCCTCCACCTGATCTTCCGTGGCAAATTGCGACTGGAAAACCCGGCGCTCCCAACGCACGCCTTCAGCAAGTCCAAGCTCGAAGGAGCGATTGATCGCTTCCTTGGTCATCATGGCTATGGGCAGTGATTTGGAGGCGATCGTTTCAGCGGCGCCAAGTGCCACGCTCATCAATTCATCGACGGCGACGATCCGGCTGACGAGCCCCGCACGCTCGGCTTCCTTCGCATCCATCATCCGGCCGGTCAGGCACATATCCATGGCTTTGGACTTGCCAACCGCACGCGGCAGACGCTGCGTGCCACCCGCGCCAGGCATCACGCCCAGATTGATTTCCGGCTGGCCAAATTTTGCGGTTTCCGAGGCAATAATGAAATCGCACATCATCGCGATTTCGCACCCACCACCCAGAGCATATCCGGATACAGCTGCGATAATCGGCTTGCGGAAGCGGGCCACGGATTCCCACGTCTTCTCGAACGGGTCATTCATATAGAGCCCGACGGAATCATTATCGATCAGCTCTTTGATATCAGCACCCGCTGCAAAGGCCTTTTTCGAACCTGTCAGCACAACACAACCGATGTCGCTATCCGTTTCAAACTTGGCGAGCGCTTTTGCCAGCTCGGTCGTCAGCTCGTCGCACAAAGCATTCAGGGCCTCCGGGCGGTCTAGCGTGATGACGCCGACACGGCCTTCGGTCTTAACCTGGATTGTATTGTAGCCCACGAAAGGCCTCCTTTAGCACGCGGCCAAATGGCCGCTGGAATATCAAGCGCGCCGCTATAACCCAATCGGACTTCGGGGTCACCACCCCGAAGCCTGTTCTGCAAACATATGCGGCAATGCGGTTACGGTCCGGCAACTTCGATGTCGCGGGCCCGCAAGAGCGATATGACGCCAAGGTCGCCGGGAAGGTGGCCGGAGCCAACAGCGATGAAGACAGTGCCGGATCCCTCCAGCATCTCGGCAATCGCCTCGACCCAGCGTTCATTGCGTTGAACGATGATGATGTCATGCACCTCCGGAGCATCGGCGCGCATCTGGCCATTCATGACCAGATCAATGGCCGCCTGATCCCCGCTCGCCCATGAACTGACCAATGTATCGAGTTGATCAGGAGCGGCATCAAACTCTGCCATGGTTTCTTCCAGCAATCGGACTTCGACGTCCTGGGGAAGGTTGACGAAAAACCCGATTTGCTCCTCGACGGTCTCGAAATAGGCCAGCGTTTTTCCGGCCTCATTCGCCAGCGGCCACAACGTGGCTTCCACACCGGACGCCGGGTCGTAGCCCGACGCAACAATGAAGCCGACGCCCAGCTGTATGGTCGCGATCCACGGTCGCAAGGGTTCAAGTTGGGCCGCCGAGGCGCCGATTTGCGGCGCAAATTCCTGAATGGCCTGCCACGTCTCGTCATTCACCAGCGATGACAGCGTTGTGCCCTGTGGCAGCAGGGCGTTAGCAAGCACAACTTGCTGCATGGCCGCTGCCTGTGCGGGATCATTTACAGGTGCTTCAAAATAGACCGTGTCTGCGGCGTTGAAAGCCGCCATCAGATCATCCGTTTGCCACTCAATGCCGGGGCGCAGGATATGAACCGTTCCGAAGATATAAATGTCGCTATCCTCATCCTGAATATGCCAGAGCGATGGATCAGCGAATGCATTGCTTGAAAGAAGGGCGGCGGCGAAAAGACCGCCAACAAATGTTTCAACCAGTTTCATGGAACTCTCTTCTTTCTAAGAATTGTGTAGGCGGTATTCCGCACTTATGGCCCGGAATTTCTCATCTTGCCACCGGGAATGAAAGACAGCGCATCTCTTCTATCGCTGGCAATCCGCACAAAAGAATGTGGATCGGCCGGACTGGACGATGCGTTGGACACGACCCCCGCATTTCGTTTTCAGGCATTTTTCGCCTTCGCGCCCATAGGTCCGGAATGTGTGCTGGAAATAGCCCAGTTCGCCATCCGCCGAGGCAAAATCCTTCAGACTTGAGCCGCCAGCCGCAATCGCATCATCAATGACCTGTCTGACGGCATTGGCCAGGTTTTCAGCCCGCTTCGGGCCCAGACTCCCCGCTTGACGTCGAGGCGACAGCCCGGCGCGATGCAACGCTTCGCAAACATAAATATTGCCGAGGCCCGCAACCACGCGCTGGTCGAGAAGCGCCGCTTTCAATGGTGCCTTCTTGCCCTTCACCCGCTCCTGCAGAAAAGGTCCGGAAAACGCGTTTGAATTCGGTTCCGGTCCCAGCCCGGCCAGATAGGGCACGCTGTCTTCCTCACTGGTCTGAAACAGCGTCATGAAACCGAAACGTCGCGGATCGTTGAACACAATACGCGCCCCGGATTCGATATCGAAAATAACGTGATCATGTTTTTCCGACGTCGGCGGGGCGTGCACAAAATCGCCGGGCGTCAGCACGTCTCCCGGCTGATGGATCGTGAAACGACCTGACATGCCCAGATGCGCCAGAAGTGTCTCGCCACTCTCCAGCCGGATCAGAAGGTATTTGGCGCGCCGGTCCAGCCGTTCCACGCGTACGCCCGCCAACCGCTCCGAAAAACGGTCCGGAAACGGAAAACGCAAATTCGGACGGCGATTTTCAGTCCGGATAATCCGACGGTTTTCCATGACCGGTGCCAGCCCACGCCGAACGGTTTCGACTTCAGGAAGCTCGGGCATGATGTCGCGCTAGTGCAATCGGTTTCATTGGCCTATCTTCTGTCCCCATGAGTGATCTGCAATCAGAAACAACATCTTTTGGGTTCAGGGATGTCCCGAGACAGGAAAAGGCCTCTCTGGTCCGGGGGGTGTTTGACCGGTCGGCGCGCAAATATGACCTGATGAATGATTTCATGTCTCTGGGTATTCATCGGGCCTGGAAAGATATGACGATTGATCGCGCCAATCCACAACCGGGCGAGAAACTGATTGATGTCGCCGGAGGGACGGGCGACCTCGCACGTGCCTTCATTGCCAAGGCCGAACAACGGCGAAACACGCAAGGCGGCGAAAGCGCAACCGCCATCGTGACCGATATCAACGAGCAGATGTTGCTGGCGGGCATAAATCGCGGCGACGCCGACAATCTGACCTGGGCCGTCGGCGACGCAGAAAAACTGCCCTTCGACGACAAAAGTGCGGACTGTGTCACCATCGCGTTCGGCATTCGCAATGTGACAGACCGGGTTCAGGCACTCAGGGAAATGCGGCGCGTTCTGAAACCCGCCGGCCGTTTCCTGTGTCTTGAATTTTCACGCCCCACAACACGGGCGTTAGAACGCATTTATGACGCCTGGTCCTTCAATGCGATTCCCTATCTGGGTGAGAAAATTGCCGGTGATCGCGACAGTTATCAGTATCTGGTTGAGTCCATTCGCCGGTTTCCACATCAGGATGCCTTTGCCGACGAGCTACACGAGGCCGGCTTTGGCCAGGTCGGCGTGACAAATTATTCCGGCGGCATCGCCGCGCTTCACACGGGTTGGCGCGTCTAGTTTCCCGACGCTTTGACGGGACCGCGCGAAAGCCCGCAATCTCTTGCATATCTGTCGCGCTAGATCAGTTTGAGATGCCGGAAGAAGGCCAGTAAAGCCAGACCGGTCACAACCAGCCCTGCTGTCACAATCCAGAAGGCCATCGCGCTGTCCGCGCCGGGCATTCCGCCGACATTGATCCCGAGCAGGCCGGTCAGAAGTCCCAGCGGCAGGAAAATCGCCGCCACAACAGACAGGAGCAATGTGTAGCGATTCATCTGTTCGGCGCGGCGCTCCAGCAATTGATCATGTACGATGGCCGCCCGCTCCCGGACCGATTCCAGTTCCTCGGCAACGCGCGTCGTTTTATCGCCCGCCTCGCGAATCCGGCTCCGGTCTCTTTCGGTCAGCCAGTCAAGGTCTTCAATGGCCAGCGTATTCAGCGCGTCGCGTTGTGGTGCGATATAGCGGCGAAGAAGGATGGCTTGTCGCCGCAGGTCAGCGAGCTCGCCGCGATTGAATGTGGCGGTCGGTTCGTCGAGCAAATCCTCCATACCGTCAATCTGCTCGTGCAAATCGGCGACTGTCGGTTCCATGCGATCAACCAGACGCAAAGCGAGCTTCGCGATCAGGTCACCGGGGCTGACCGGTGCCGCGCCACGCTCGAGCGAGGCCATCAGATCAGCCACCGCATAGAGCGGTCGTCGCCAGACTCCGACCACGCGTCGTTTCTCGACCCACAAACGTAACGAGATCATGTCCTCGGGCTCCGCGCCTTCGTGCAGATTGACGCCACGCAAATTGATGATCGCGCCACCGCCGTGAACCGTGCATCGTGGGCGCGTATCTTCCGCCGTCAGTGCATCGCGAATAAACCCGTCCAGACCGCTGTCATTATTCAGCCAGGCCAAAGCGTCGGCATTTTGCGCGTGCAGCTGTATCCAGACAAATTCGAACCCGTTTGATCCGGGTTCGGCTTCGGGCAATGCGTCAAGTTCAGCCGCGACGGCACCGCCTTCGCCATCGAGCGCAAACGCCGCAACAGGCGGGATAAGGGCGGTATCAGTCATGGCGCAAATCTGGTCTGCGTCGCGTAACGCTATGGTTAACGACGCAGAATTGGGCAAAGATCGGCATACAGCGTCAGGGAGACGATCATTTGGCTGTCGCGCGCACATTGAAACGACGGGTCTGGGCCAGCCTCTATACAGGCGCACGCAGATTTACATGGGGTCACACCATCGTGGCCGGTATTATTCTGGCCTCGCTTGTTTTGCTCGCGGTTCTGACGGAGCCCGCAATCCCGACCGATCTGCGACGACGCCTGAACATACTGGACGCCTTGATCCCGGCATTTTTCGCGCTGGAGTTCTGCCTGCGATTTTGGGCGGCCGGGTCCGACCGCCGATTTGCCGGACTTGCAGGGCGCAGGCGATATTTCTTCCGCTGGGTAACAGTCTTCGATTTTCTGGCCTTTGCGCCGGAAATCATAATGTTGCTGGCTTTTCCTGGTTTATGGGCCGGCGCACGCTGGGTCCGCCTGTTCCGGCTGTTCAGACTGCTGAAGCTTTTTGCAATGTTTCCCGCTTTTCGGGAGATCGGGCTGGCAGTCCGGGATGCCGGGCGCCAACTTGCCGCCACCCTCGCAATGGCCGCCATTCTCCTGTTTTCCGCTGCGGTCCTGCTTTATGTCGTCGAAGCAGAGGCGCAGCCGGATGCGTTTGGCTCGGTGCCACGTGCCCTCTGGTGGGCCGTCGCCACCCTGACAACTGTCGGATATGGCGATGTCTATCCGATTACAGGAACCGGAAAGGTACTCGCCGGTTTTGTCGCCATACTTGGCGTCGGGCTGGTCGCATTACCGGCCGGTATACTGGCGTCGAGTTTCGCCGATCGATTGCGCAGAAAAAAATAACCGCAATTCAGATGCGACCGCATACCACGCTCGCCAATATTGTTCTTGCGCACTAAACCCGTTTGCGATGTTTCAAACCCTTGCCTCCTTTGCCCGCTTGATGCGGGCCGGATTCACGCTGGCGCGCTATGACGCCATTTTTCCGCGCGAGTATCAGGACAAGTTTCCGCCAACGGTTAAGGCGCTGGCTGCTTTCTCCAGATTGTTCTCGCGGCGCGGCACAGCCGACAATCCTGGCGAACGTCTGGCACGTGCTCTTGAAAAACTCGGCCCGTCCTACGTCAAGTTCGGCCAGGTTCTGGCGACCCGCGCCGATGTCGTGGGGCAAAGATTTGCGCGCGGATTATCGCGTTTGCAGGACAAGATGCCGCCTTTCGACCAGCACATTGCGATCACAACGCTGGAAAAAGAACTGGACGGCAAGGTTGCAGATTTCTTCGCTGAATTTGGCGAGCCACTGAATGCGGCCTCGGTGGCACAAGTCCATTATGCGACAACGACTGACGGCACGCAGGTTGCTGTGAAAATCCTGCGCCCGGGGATCGAGCAACGTTTGGCGAAAGACATTCGGGCCATGCAGCTCGGCGCCAAACTGGTTCAAAAATTCATTCCTGATGCAAAGCGGTTGGAACCGGTCAAATTTGTCGACACCGTTGCGCGCGCAACCGAACTTGAAACAGATTTGAGACTGGAAGCCGCCTCCGCCTCCGAATTGTCCGAAGCCGCGGCCCTGGCAGAAAATTTTCGAATTCCGGAGGTTGACTGGAACCGGTCCGCCAAGCGCGTCCTGACCACGAGCTGGATAAAGGGCATACCCCTGACCGATACCGATGCGCTCGATGCCGCCGGAATCGATCGCGAAGCCCTGGCGAATACATTGACCCGGGCTTTCCTGACCTGCGCGATGGAAGCAGGCGTCTTCCATGCAGACATGCACGCCGGAAACCTTTTTGCCGATACGGATGGTCAACTCTGGGCCGTCGATTTCGGCATTATGGGCCGCATCGGGCGAAAAGAGCGCCGTTTCCTTGCCCAGATCTTGCACGGCTTCCTCACACGTGACTACACGGCCGCCGCCGAAGCGCATTTCAATGCCGGTTACGTGCCGAGCCGTCACCGGATCGAGGATTTTGCGTCGGCCCTTCGCGCCGTTGGCGAACCGATATTCGGAAAAAGCGCCGACCAGGTACCGATGAGTCGCGTACTGCTGCAATTATTTGAAATTACAGATTTATTTGACATGCACATGCGACCGGAACTGATCTTGCTCCAAAAAACCATGGTGCAGTCCGAGGGCGTCGCACGCATCCTCAACCCGCAACACGATATGTGGGCCGCTTCTGCGCCGGTGGTCGAAAAATGGATGAAGCGCGAGCTCGGGCCGGAAGGCATTGTAACCGACCTCATCGACGACATCCGACGCCTGCGCGACAGTGCTCGCAAACTGCCGGACGCGATTGAAGACTGGGCAGAGGCCGGCGCTCGCCTGCGCGCCGGAGAAGTCAAGCTGGACGCCGCCAGTCTCGACCGGCTGGCAGGCCGCCAGCGCGAGGGGCGCGTCTGGCGCTGGTTGGGCTATGGCGTGCTTGCAGCCGCGGCAGGTGCAGCAGGTGCCGGCATTGCCGGTTTGCTCTAGAGCGCGAGCAGAAAATTCACCCACAGCACGACCAGAACGATGGCGGACAATCTGTGCGCCAGAAATCTGAGACCGATCACATTAATGGTCACATGAATGAGTGTGTGCAGATAACGCAAGCCCACAAACGCCCAGATCAGCGTCAATTGCAGACCCGACACCTCTACATTTCCAGCGAAATGCAAGGCGATGAGCGCGTAGAATAAAACCGGCAATTCCAGCAAGTTGACGAGATTGCGCCCTGCATTGCCAACATAGGCCGGCGGCGGCGTCCCGGTTTTCGTCAGCGAATACTCTTTCGACAATTCGCCTTTTGCATTGGCGACAATGCCCAGCACCGTCATCAGAAAATAGACAAAGAGGGTCAGCAGGGCGAGCGCTGCGGCAGCGTGAAGTATGGATGGCATGGCGAGACTCCCCGATTACGGACATCATAACGACAAACAACCACACTGTCGCGCCCGTCAAAGCGGTCTGTAACTCATCACTTCGCTGACAAAATCCCGCGGTCCGCCAATATCTCGATGCCGCCGGAAGAGAAACGGCGCGTTCTGCCCAACCCAGTAGCGATGAATGGCACCGGTTGAATCGGTCTCTTCCAGAATCAGGCACTCGCACTGAACCCCGGAGTCCAGCACCAGCGATTCCCGCTCGATAAATTCCATATCGATCAAGACGGCTTCGATTGACCCGTCCGGGCGGGCATGTTCACGCGGAATTTGAAACCGGGCACCGACACCGAGCGGCAAGAAAGTGGAGAAAGTTGGCGAGAATCCCAACCCGTCGAAAACGCCATTTGTGTCCCAAACGCCTTGCGTGCGGATAACCTCGCCACCGTCCAGCGGTACGCGGATCCAATCATACCCATCCGCATCCATGCGCCCGGTTACGTGTTCCTGTCCCCAGGCAAAATACGGGCTGATAAAGGCTTCCATACGCAGGCTGGCGCCGTCGATTGTGCGGTGATCGACAATCACACCCTGCGGCATATGGATGAGATTAACGACGCTGATTTTCAGACCGTCCTCGGTCTGAAAGGGCCTGACCTGATTGATGAATCGACCAAATGCACTTGAGTATTCAACTTCATACGCGTCAAAATAGGCAAGCGCGATACGATCATCGCCCGGAAGGAATACCTCGCTTCCCGGCGCGGGATCCGCAGCCAGAGCTGCGGATTCAAAAACCATTAGTGCCAAAGCTGCAAACGTCGCGATTTTTCTGATTGGGGGAGTGATCATTCTTCAACCTGTAAATAATGGAAACAAGAGACAGAATTGACTGCTCACGCCGACCTTGTTCTGCAAGCCAAATGGGATGACTGGCTAAAAAAACTGTACGAATGGTGCATTGTCACCGACGTGATAAAATTTTTCGAATGGAGGCAACCCTTCGTCGGCTCACCGGAATTTTGGTTCCATCCATCAGGACAAGCCGATAGGTCGCGGTGCCCACAATCTCAATGGATTGGATGAGAGCTTTGCGAACCACTGCTCCGCGATGCACCTTTATGAATTCAGACTGTCTGTCGCGGCGTTCAAAACCCACCAGCGAACCGCGCGCCGTGATTGTCCGCTCATGGGTATGCAGGCAAACGTAATTTCCCGTCGCCTCGACCCAGCGAACGGTATTCCATTGCACAAAATGAATGCAACCATTCTCGCGCAATTCAATGTCTGCTGCTGTTTTCGATCCTGCTGGGGTCTGCAATCGATACAGAACAAATGCGACCAGCGAATAGACGAGCGCCCAGCGGGGAAATTCTGTCAGCCAGATTTCACCGACAAATCTGGGAAAGTGCGGATACCAACCGGCGGGCGAATGCATGAAGGCCAAGGCGAGCGTAACGATAATCAGGTGCAGGCTGCTGGCGGCCATCAAGATTGCACCTTGCAAAACCAACGTGTGCCACTCGCCCAGCGCATTCACCCTTGCGTATCGATTGGCAAACCAAGCCAATCGCGGAATCAGTGCCACAGGGCCATAAAAGGCCGTGAACGTGATCAGCGTCTGAATTGTGTTGGAAACATTCGGGGCCTGAAAAACCGGGTACAGGTAAAATTGCACCGTCTCGGCGGAAGCCATCAACAGCCCCGGTATGACCGCGATTAGCCAGTATGACTTTTGCCACCGCTCCGGCAATTCACGGATGGCGGGCCAAACAGCAAGACCGGAAATCGAACTGAAAATGGACATGGCTGAGACGAACACCTTGGCGTGCGTTGAATGAAAGAGCATCCTAATGCCAGATTGGCTATGTTATGAAGGGCCGGTTCGGCAAATGGATTCAGAGCAAGGAATGTCGAGTTGAGCGATAAGCGCATACTCCTGATCGTTGGTGGCGGAATTGCCGCCTATAAATCGCTTGAGTTGATCCGCGAGCTGTCACGGCGAAGCATCGGTACGCGCTGCATTGTCACCCGTGCCGGAGAGAAATTTGTAACGCCGCTCAGCCTGGCCGCTCTGTCCGGCGAGAAAGTCTATACAGACCTGTTTTCCCTGACCGACGAGACCGAGATGGGTCATATCGAATTGTCGCGCTCGGCCAACCTGGTCGTTGTGGCGCCGGCAACGGCGGATCTGATGGGCAAGTGCGCCAATGGCCTGGCGGATGATCTTGCCTCGACCGCACTTCTGGCAACCGACAAGCCCGTCTTGATGGCGCCGGCCATGAATGTCCGGATGTGGGAACATGCCGCCGTCCAACGCAATTTCGAAACCTTACAGGCTGACGGCGTGGAATTCGTCGGACCGGATGACGGCGAAATGGCATGCGGCGAATTCGGGCCGGGCCGAATGGCCGAGCCCGCCGCCATCGCCAACGCCATCGAAGGGTTGTTGTCCCGGACATCGGCATGAGCAGTCTTGGGGGACGCAAAATCATTGTCACCGCAGGCCCGACCATCGAGGCGATTGATCCGGTGCGCTTCCTGTCCAACCGGTCCAGCGGCAAGCAAGGCTATCTCATCGCGGAAATTCTCGCCGAATGCGGCGCTGATGTCAGATTGATTTCCGGTCCCACCTGCATGCCTTGCCCCAGCGGCGTCAAGCGCCTCGAAATCGAAAGCGCGCGCGACATGCTGGCCGCTGTGGAATCTGAATTACCGGCATTCGCCTTTATTGCGGTCGCGGCGGTGTCCGATTGGCGACCAGCCGCCTTCCATGCATTGAAAGCCGGGAAAAGCGCCTTGCTGTCGCCGCTCGATCTGGTCGAGAACCCGGATATTCTGAAATCGGTGTCCAATCATGAGACCAAGCGCCCGGAACTGGTGATTGGCTTTGCAGCAGAGACACATGACCTGCAAGAACGCGCGCGCGCCAAACGTTTGCGCAAGGGGTGCGACTGGATCATCGCCAATGACGTATCCGGCGATGTGATGGGTGGCGACGAGAATGCAGCCACGCTGATTGCCGCCGACACAGAGATTGAATGGCCTCGCTCGACAAAACGTGAAATCGCCGTGAAATTGACCGATGCCATGGACGCCTGGTGCGTCAATCACGATACATAATGAAGAAATTGGGAGGCCATATGCCCGTCATCGTTCAGGTAACGCCGTTGCCGCATTTCTCCGGACTGGAATTGCCAAAATACCAGACCGCCGCCAGCGCTGGCCTCGATCTGCCCGCCGCCGTGCCGGAAGACGAACCCGTCATCATCCCGCCTGGCGAGTGGCGTTTGATCCCGACAGGGTTGGCGATGGCCTTGCCGGACGGCTACGAAGCGCAAATTCGCCCGCGTTCCGGTTTGGCCGCCAAATTCGGCATTTCATGCGTCAACACACCGGGGACAATTGATGCGGACTACCGGGGAGAAATGCGGGTCAATCTGATAAATCACGGCAAACAGGACTTTGTCGTCAAGCGCGGCGAACGGATTGCCCAGATGATCGTTGCATCGGTAACTCATATTGAATGGGCGCCGGTCCAGGAACTGGGTGAAACCAGCCGCGGCCGCGGCGGTTTTGGCTCGACAGGAGTCTGATCCCGATTTTGTGATCAGCGAACTGCTGGCATGTGAAGCTGGACGCCTTACATACTCCACAGCAATTTAACGGGAGACGACGATGACCAACATGGCTGGACGCGGGAAAATATTTTCCTCTTTTGTAGAAACGATTGGCGATACGCCGCTCGTGGAATTGGGCCGCCTGGCCGAAAAACATGGCGCCAAGGGCCGCGTACTGGCCAAGCTAGAGTTTTTCAACCCGCTGGCCAGCGTCAAGGATCGCATCGGGTTTGCGATGATCGAGGCGCTCGAAGCCGAGGGCAAGATCGGCCCCGAAACCATTCTGGTTGAACCGACCTCCGGCAATACCGGTGTCGGGCTGGCTTTCGTGGCGGCCGCCAAAGGCTATCGCCTGAAACTGGTCATGCCGGAATCCATGTCGATCGAGCGCCGCAAAATGCTGGCCTTCCTCGGTGCAGAGCTGGAGCTCACGCCCGCAGCCAAAGGCATGGGCGGGGCCATCGCCCGCGCCGCTGAAATCCTTGAAGAGAATCCGAACGCCATCGCGCCCGGACAATTCGTCAATCCGGCCAACCCCGCCATACACCGCAAAACAACCGGCCCGGAGATCTGGAATGACACGCAGGGTCAGGTCGATGTCTTTGTTTCCGGTGTCGGCACTGGCGGCACTTTGACCGGCGCAGGCGGATATCTGAAAGAAAAGAACCCGGATCTGAAAATCGTGGCGGTTGAACCGACCGACAGCCCTGTCCTTTCGGGCGGCAATCCAGGCCCGCACAAAATTCAGGGCATCGGCGCCGGTTTCATACCGGACATTCTTGATACCGACCTCATTGATGAAGTCATTCTGGTCTCTAATGAGGATGCGATCGCCTTCTCACGTGAAGCAGGACAGGTTGAAGGCCTGCCGGGCGGCATCTCATCAGGCGCGGCGTTGAAGGCTGCGCTGGAAATTGCCAAACGTGATGACATGGCCGGCAAGAATATCGTCGCCATCATCCCCTCATTCGCCGAACGATATATTTCATCCGTTCTGTTCGAAGGTGTTGGCGATTAACGCCTAGACCAGCGCATCATGGCAATAGGCGGAAACGTCATTAATCCTCGGATCGACGACCAGATCACGGGGGCGCAGGGGGCGTGAAAGCCGTAATCCTTCCAGCGTTCGCGCGCGGGACAGGGCCACATAGGCCTGACCGTGCGCGAACATGCCGCATGAAAAATCGATATAGAGTTTTTCCAGCGTCAGGCCTTGCGCCTTGTGAACGGTCATCGCCCAGGCGAGGCGCAGGGGTAGCTGTTTGAAGGCACCAACGACTGATTTATCTATCGATTTTTTCGCGGCGTCATACTGATAGGAATATCGCTCCCATGCCGCCGGTTCGATGCGGTGCGTGTCGGGGCCGACTTTCACAAAAACGGCACCATCATCGAGATCGGCGACCTCACCCATCGTGCCATTAACCCAGCGTCCTTGAGGGTCATTTCGGATCATCATCACCCGCGCGCCGCGTTTCAGCATGAGCGGGTCTTCTGTCGGGAAAAGCCGCGGATCAAACTGACCTTCGGTCTTGGAGCTGTATGCTCGCACATCGCCCGGCAATGCCGCCAGACGCGCCACATTGATGTCGTGAGCCGCCTGATTGGTCGGCGTCAACACCACATGGGTTGCGCTGGCATCGAACCCGGTGGCCTGCGTGACCCGCGCATTGAGAAGCGCAGCCTCACGTTCATCAACACGTGCTTCCCGCACCGCCGACAGGATATCGATAAAGTCCGGATCGGACTGGCGGAATATTGTTTCCAGCTCCACGCGTAAAAAGCCGGCGTCGCGGAATCCGGGTGCGTTGAAAAAGAAAGGTCCGCCATAAATCTCATCCAGATACTGGCCGACCTCGCCGTCAACGACTGGCGGTAATTGCGCAAGATCGCCGACCACCACCATTCTGACGCCGCCAAAGGGTTCTGCGCTGTCACGATGCAGGCGCAGGGAATGATCGATCGCCGCCATCATGTCAGCGCGGACCATCGAAATTTCGTCAATAACGAGCGTATCCAGCTCTTTGAGGACACGCGCATGCCGTAACCGGCGAATGTCCTGGGGTTCGATCAAACGCGGCGGCAGCCGGAAGAAGGAATGAATGGTTTGACCGCCGGCATTCATCGCGGCAACGCCTGTTGGGGCCACGACGGCGGCGCGTCCCTCCATCTCCTGCAGGAATTTGCGAAGCAGGGTGGTTTTCCCCGTGCCAGCGCGACCGGTCAGAAAAATATGCGCACTGCCAGTCGTCAGAAGACGCAAGGCAGGTGCGGTCGGATCATCCGTGGGCATTTGGGAGGCCATCAGGCGAGTCTGACCTGATTGCTGAACAATCGCCATAGGCAGACTGTCAATCCGATGCTAGGCGAACGGCATGAAGGACGAAGAAATTGAACGTTATGCCCGCCACCTTGTCCTCAAGGAAATTGGCGGCCCCGGCCAGCAGAGGCTGAGAGCAGCGTCAGTCGTGATTGTCGGCGCGGGCGGGCTGGGAGGCCCGGCAGCGCTTTACCTGGCGGCGGCCGGCATTGGCACCATCACCCTGATCGATCACGACACGATCAGTCTCGACAACCTTCAGCGCCAGATCCAGTTCACGTCAAAAGACATTGGCCAGCCCAAGGCCCAGATCGCCGGTCTTGGCCTTTCGAAACTGAACCCGCTGATAAACATTCGGGCAATTCCCGCAGAACTGACAGCCGGCAATGCCGGCGCAGTCCTGGCCGGTGCGGATGTCGTTCTGGACGGGTGTGATAATTTTGAAACCCGTTTTATCGTCAACCGGACCTGCCATCAGTTGGGAATTCCATTGATATCGGGAGCCCTCGGTCGCTGGACGGGCCAGGTCGGCGTCTTTGCCTCAGGTTGTGCCTCAACCGACAACGCGCCTTGTTATCAATGTTTCGTGCCAGCGATTCCGCCCGATGCCGAAACCTGCGAGCGCGTCGGCGTTGTCGGGGCCCTGACCGGAATTGTCGGATCCATGATGGCGCTGGAAGCCATCAAATGGATGACCGGCGCGGGTGAGCCAATTGTGGGGCGGCTCTGGATACATGACGGCTTGTCCGGCGACAGCCGGACACTGAAACTGCCGCGCGACCCGGCTTGTCCGGTCTGTGGCTAGCTATTTCCCGCTTGCAGGCTCCGCAGCACTTCGCTCGCCATTGAATACGTCGGAATAGAGACCGCGATCCGGACCAATTGTCCGGTCAAACAATTGCACCGCCAGCCGGAGAACGGACCGCATATCGGCGGTTCGAGAAAATGAATGCCCCGCCCGGTCATAGACGGCGAAATCGACCATCGCGCCAGCTGAATCCAGCGCACCGGCCATTTCCTGGGATTGCGATATCGGAACAATGGCATCCCGCATGCCATGGGCCAGCAGCACCGGCATGGAATATTGGTCCGCCAGATTGACAGGCGAGGCCGCGGCCAGCCGGTCACGATCGCGCCGGGGATGGCCGATCGCGCGCTCCCAGTATTCCGCCGCCGCATCATCATTATCCTGCCAGTGGCGCACAAAGCTCGCGAGATTTGTCACCGGCGCACCGGCAAAAACGCAATCATAGAATTCCGGACGCTGTGCACCGCCAATCAGCGCCGCATAGCCGCCATAGCTGAACCCGGCAATGCAGACCCGGTCGAGATCAACGAGGCGCTCGGCACCGATATGCGCAATGGCATCGTCGATATCGGATTGCATCAGTCCGCCCCATTCGCCATAGCCGGCCTCGGCAAAGGCCTGACCATATCCAGCCGAACCGCGGAAATTGGGTTGCAGAATGGCATATCCATTGGCCGCAAAATATTGGGCCATCATATCGAAGCCGAAATAATCACGCGCTTCCGGTCCACCATGCGGCAAGACCACCAGAGGCGTGTCAGGCCCCAGGCCTTGCGGCGGCACGGTCAGATAGGCCGTCAGTGAAGTGCCGTCGGACGCTGTATAGGCAATGATTTCAACATCATTCAATTCGCCTTCGTCCAGATCCGGATATTGGGAATAGATCCGCGTGATCTGGTCGCGCGCCGCATCATAGAAATAGAGCGCACCGGCTTCGCGTGGCCCTGTCACAGTGAAAAGCATGCGCTGCCCGCGAAACGCATCCGGCGTGATCAGGAGGTTTTCATCAAACTGTTCCCGCACGCGCTGATAATGTTGATCCAGCGCCGGATCGAGCAGAACGACCTCATTGCCACCATTCGACCGGATATATCCGAGAAGTCGGCGCGATTGCTGGTCAATGATCGTCCGCGTAATATCGACCTCGGCATCCAGCACCAGCGGCTGGCCATAAAGCCCTTCCGCAAGGTCAAAGGGATAGAGGCCGACCTTGTCCTGCCCGTCCGGACGTCCAAAAATAATGATCTCGCCCGCATCGCCGCCATGGCCGGCAAAATCAAATTCCGGCGCGGCATCCGCCAGCTCATTGGTCAGATAGGAAGCCGTCCGGTTCCAGCGGCGACTCTCCGGAGCACGAGTCAGGACATTGACCCGGCGCCCGCTGCTCGACACCTCGACGCGCATGGCCGGGCGGCCTTCGGCATTGGTGAACCAGTAGGCGGTCCTGTCCGATCCCCGTTCAACCAGATCAGCATCGCCCGTGAATACATTCACGCGCCAGAGGTCCAGATTCTGGCCGCGATAGGCGGGCATCAGGACATGGTTTTCATCGCCCGGGAGCAGGTCAACAACCGCGCTCCAGAAGGCATTATTCACATTGCGGAAAACATCGCGGCCTTCATTCTGGAACATGACGGTGGGGCGCGATGTATCATACGGGTCAAATGTCACCGTGCGGATCACCGGAACATTGACGCGCTGGCCACCGGCCTGAACAAATCCATTTGTGCGAATGGTGACGAGCAGGCGGCGCGAATTTGCCCAGACCATATAAAGGACGTCATAGCCGGTCAGGTCTGTACGGGAGACTTCCGGCTGGCCGGGAGAATCGAGATCTCGGATCACCATTTCGCCGCCCGGCGAATCGACGCCGCGATAATACATCTGGGCCAGCAAACGACCGTCGGGAGAGAGCACGGGCGGCGTTTCACCAGCGCCCCGCAGGAAGGCATCAACGCTGACATAGCGGTCTGGCCAATATCCGTCCTGCGCTTGCACCACTGGAACGATCTGCAAGACAATCAATGCAGCCAAGCAAAGCGTGAATCTGCGCATCAATGCCTCCCCGATTTCCTCACTCAATACGCTAGTCGGAATCGTCTTCGGACCAGGTTTCAAAGTCTTCGAAAACATCGTCAAACTGTCCACGATCCGGACCAATCGTGCGGTCAAACAAGGCAATCGTCTGACTGAGCAGGGCACGGCGCTCCGAGACCCGCCCATAACTGTGACCCGCATTGCGGTAAGTCTCGAAGTGATATTCCGAGCCGTCGGCGTCCAGGGCTGCCGCCATGATTTGCGAATGCTCAAACGGAACCACCCGGTCATTCACAGCATGCGCCAGAAGCACGGGCATGGTCATGCGGTTGGCCAGATTGACGGGAGAGTTCAGATACAGGCGATCACGCTCTGCGCGGGTATCGCCGATCGCCATCGTCCAGTATTCGTGGGCGCCCTCATCCCGATTGCGCCAGTGATCGACAAAGCCAATCAAATCGGTCACCGCGGCGCCTGCGAACACGCATTGATAAAGATCGGGTCGCGTCGCACCGCCCATCAATGCGGCATATCCACCATAAGAGAAGCCGGCAATACAGATGCGGTCATATGCGACCCGGCGGCGATCGATCAGATGTTGAACGGCATCGTCGAGGTCTTGCTGCATGCGTTCGCCCCATCGGCGATACCCCGACTCCGCGAAGTTTCGCCCGTACCCGGATGAACCGCGGAAATTTGGCTGCAAGACCGCATAGCCGCGCGACGCATAGAATTGAGCAAATTCGTCAAATCCGTAAACATCCCGGCGTTCCGGTCCGCCATGCGGCATGAGGATGAGCGGTGTCGCGGAATTCATTCCCCCGGACGGCACCGTCAGATAAGCGGTTAACTCCATTCCATCGCTGGCACGGTAGCGAATGATTTCAACGTCATGGAGGACGTCGGGCGGCAGTTGTGGCCGAAGCGTGATCAGGGGATCAACCGACCGCGCCGTGCGATCATATATGTAATAGGAGCCCGGTTCGCGCGGCCCTGTGACGAACAAGATCAGCCGGTCACCGGCCATTGATGACGGCAAGACCGAAACCGTGTCGCCAAAGAAGGCGGAAATGCCCCGAAAATGCCGACGCAGATCAGGATCAACCAATTCAATCTCAAGCCGGTCATCCCGGTAGGCATAACCCAGATACTGGCCGCTATTCGGGTTTACATAGATGTAGGCGATGTCGACACGATCGTGTTCAGCCATCGTTTCCACATAAGTGCCTTCTCGCAGATCGTAGAGATAGGCCCCGCGCCGGTCGGACCCGTCACGCTGGCTGAAAACATAGATCTGACCGGGCTGGTCGGAAATGCCGCCCCACGCGAATTCAGCTTCTCGATCAGAGAGTTCGCTCAACCGGAAGATACGGCTGCGGCGCCAGCGGCCCTCACTTGGGTCGCGCGTGAATACGCTCACCCGCCCACGCCGCCGGTTCACGTCAATCCGCATCACTGCGACACCGTCCGCATTGGCATGCCATCCTTCGGTGCGGTCATTTCCGCGTTCGACCACATCGGCTTCGCCGGTCAGAATATTGACCCGCCAGAGGTGCAGATCATTCCCCCGATAGGCCGACATCAGAACGTGATCGCTATCCTCCGGAAGAATGCCGACAAGTTCATTTCCCAAAGCATTGTAGGCATTGTTGAAGACGCGCCGCCCTTCGCCTTCGAAAAGGATTGTCGGCTGGGACATGTCGCGCCGATCGTAGCTGACGGTGCGGATGACCGGGGCTCCCATCATTCCCCATCCACGGATAAGATATTCAGCATTGAGTGCGACCGTCACAAGAACGCGATCATTGCTTGCCCAGGCGATATTGATAATCGGAAATCGACCAAAACCCGTCTGGGTGTCAGTATTCTCGCCTTCCGCGTCGAGATCACGGATGACCAGAACGTCTCCGTTTTCCGAGTGATCTGTATGAACCATGACGGCCAGATATCGGCCATTCGGCGACAATCGCGGTCGCGTCATCTCGGGCCGGTCGAGAAAGTCGTCCATACCCGCATGCCCGACTTCAGGCAATGTCGCTTGCGCCCAGGCGGGCCCGGCCGACAGTGCCACTGCAATCAGCAAACCAATAATCACCCGCATGACGCCCCCTCCCAAAAGAGGAAATCTAAAACGCCAAGGCGAGCTGGCGCAATGCCTGATTGCGCAAGCATTGGTGAAATCTGTCGCCCGACACGCGGCAGATCATCGCATTGTGTTTAGTTGCAGCGTGTCGACAACGGGCTTGCATCCACGACCCCGGCGGCGTCGATATAGAGCGTCGCAACCATGCGCGGCGTACAGATAAAGCCCCAATTCCACTCATCGTGATAATCCGCCAGCGGATCCTCTGCGAGAATGTCTTCAAGTGACATCCCCTGTTCAACCAGCGGCGCAATGATATCGCGGGTGGCGCGCACCATATCAAGGGAGGCCTGAATATCGTCAACGGTCGATAAGGGCCCATGCCCGGGAATGATCTGCGTGTCCGGGCCGGCAATTCTCAACCCGGTCTCCATCGCATCCAGATAACCGTCTACCGAACCACCACCGGCAATGTCGATAAACGGGAACAATCCTGAAAACAGCGTATCGCCCATATGCAATACATCGGCGTTCTCAAAATACACCAGCGCATCGCCATCGGTGTGGGCTGATGGCACGTGAACCGCGCGCACGGTTTCGCCATTCATGTGGAAATGCAGGTCCGCCCCGAATGTCAGAATCGGGAGAAAGGCCGCATCCTGAAATATTTCCTCATCGGAATTTTCCAGCCGGGTGCGGATATTATGATGCGCAACAATCGTCGAGCCTTCCGCATGAAAGTGATTGTTCGAGCCCATATGATCGCCATGATAATGCGTGTTCAAAATAAACCGGGGCACACCATCGCCCGCAATTTCCGCAATCGCAGCTTCAACAAGCGGACCCGTGCCAGGCAGCAAATCGTCAACAAGCAAAATGCCGTCCTCGCCCGTCAACAAGCCGAGATTTCCGCCGCGTCCGGTCGACAACATGACAATGCCGCCTCGCAATTCGGTGGATTCAAAATTGATCGGGTTCTGCTGTGCGGTCGCGCTTGCTGCAAATATACACGCCGAAGCGCAGGCGATAACGAATTTCATGGCGGTCTCCTCAAAGCCTTCAGGCATTCATAGCCCAGCCGCAGGCGCAAGTCTCGCCGATCACATCAGATTTACCGACCCTTCACCCTGTTGGGCGCATGTCTGACAACATGACCGGAATTCGCCGCCTCATTGTTCTGGGCTTTCTGCTGGCTTCTGCCGGTTTTGCGAGCGCACAGGAAGCCGACACACCGTCGGGATTCGCCGTCCCGCGCTTCGTATCGCTGAAAGTCGGCGTCGCGCATGGGCGCGAAGGACCAAGCCAGGATCATCAGATCGCATGGCGCTATACGCGACAGGGATTGCCGCTCCGCGTGACCGCCGAAGCCCCGGGTTGGCGCCGCGTCGAGGATCCGGACGGCGAAGTCACGTGGATGCACCATTCGCTTTTATCGGGACGGCGCACGGTATTCGTTCGCGAGGGGGCAGAGCTACGGATTCGCCCGGATGAAGACGCCAATATTGAGGCTGTTGCAGACGCCGGCGTCATACTCGATCTGGAACGGTGCGCGGACGGCTGGTGCCGACTTGAAGCGCAAGGGCATCATGGCTGGGTTCGCGCCGAGGCGATCTGGGGGCTCATGCCGTCAGACCTCGGTTTGGCCGATCCTGATTTGGACAGCCTCGCTATCTTGAGCGACGCGTCGCCCCATGATACCGCTGAACGCTGAAAGCGACGGGTTTCTGACGGCTTAATTCCCGTCCGAACCGATTTAGCGAGCCGTCACCGATTGGGATCGAATATGACCGAACGCCTCCACGCACTTTCCTATGAAGACCTGCTGCGCTCTGCCAGCGGCGAACTCTTTGGCCCTGGCAATGGCCAGCTTCCGGCGCCGCCCATGTTGATGATGGACCGGATCACGCACATTTCCGAAGAAGGCGGCGAATACGGCAAGGGTGAGATCGTTGCCGAACTCGATATAACGGCCGACAAATGGTTTTTTGAATGCCATTTCAAGGGTGACCCGGTCATGCCGGGTTGTCTGGGTCTCGATGCCATGTGGCAAATGGTCGGATTTTTTCTGGTCTGGGCCGGCAATCCGGGCAAAGGGCGAGCCATCGGGTGCGGTGAAGTGAAATTCGTCGGTCAGGTCACACCGGACGTAAAAGTCGTGCGATATCAGATCGACATGAAGAAAATCGTCAAACGCGGGCTGGTGCTGGGCGTTGCCGATGCACGATTATTCGCCGACGATAAGGAAATCTACAAGGCCAAGGACCTCAAGGTCGGCCTGTTCAAACCGGAAGATCTCGCCCGCCAGGGCTGAGCGCCGAAAACAGGAGTTTGTATATGCGCCGTGTTGTGATCACCGGGCTGGGCGTCATTTCCCCGATTGGAAATAATGCCGAGGAAGTTACCGCCTCGCTTAAAGCAGGTAAAAGTGGAATTGGTTTCCGGCAGGATTTTGCCGATCACAATTTCAAATGCCAAGTGGGCGGCAAGCCGAGCATCGACCCGGCAGTCCATGTCGACAAACGCGTCTATCGTTTTATGAGCGAGGGCGCCGGCTGGTGCTATATGGCCATGGAACAGGCGATTGCGGCCGCGGGCATTGGCGAGGACGATATTTCCAATCCGCGCACCGGCATCATCATGGGGTCCGGCGGACCGTCTGCTGGAACCATCGTACAGGCGGCTGATATCACGCGCGAAAAAGGCCCTCGGCGCATCGGCCCCTTTGCCGTCCCGAAAGCCATGAGCTCAACTGCTTCTGCGACACTCGCCACACCGTTTAAAATCCTTGGCGTCAATTACTCCATCACCTCGGCCTGCACCACGTCGCTGCATTGCGTCGGCGCGGCGGCGGAACAGATCCAGTGGGGCAAGCAGGATGTCATGTTTGCCGGCGGGTGCGAGGAAATTCACTGGGCCTTGTCCAACCTGTTCGACGCCATGGGCGCCATGTCGACCAAGTATAATGAGACGCCCGAACAGGCCTCGCGGGCCTTCGACAAGGATCGCGACGGATTTGTCGCTGGCGCGGGCGCCGGCGTCGTCGTGCTGGAAGAATATGAGCGCGCCAGAAAACGCGGCGCACCTATCCTGGCCGAAATCACCGGATACGGCGCTACATCGGACGGCTATGATATGGTGGCACCATCCGGTGAAGGCGCCGAACGGGCCATGAAGCTGGCAATGGAAACCTCCGGCAGCGACATTGATTATCTCAATCCACATGCCACCGCGACACCCGTCGGTGATATCGCAGAGATGAAGGCCGTGAAGGCAGTCTTTGGCGACAAGGCCCCGATGATTTCTGCCACAAAATCGATGACCGGCCACTCGCTCGGCGCGGCCGGTGCGCATGAACTCGTCTATACGCTCCTGATGATGCAGAATAATTTCGTTGCGCCGTCCATCAATGTCTTCGACATGGACCCGGATATCGCGGCGTTGAACCTGCCGATTATCACCGAAGCGCGGGACGCCAACATCAAGACCGCCATGTCCAATTCCTTCGGGTTTGGAGGCACAAACGGTACGGTGGTCGTCTCCAGGGTTTAGTCATGCTTGATCGACGTTATTTGCTGACAGCAACCGGTGCGACTTTTCTCGCCGGCCTCGCAGCCAGCAGGTTGCATGCGCTCACGTCCACCGTCGGTCAGGCTTTTGATGCCGCAGTAAGGCGCATTGATTTTTTCTCACAGCAGGCTCTGGCCGGCGACATACCGGTCAGTGATTGGCGAGAAGGCCTCGGTCATGTTTTTGACGATATTGACGTCGCCGAGATCAAAAACGCCATTGATTTCGATCTGCTCCTGAGAAATGCGGGAATTGCCGAACGTGGCGTCGCGACGGCGCCGGTTCGCTTGCAACTCGACGACGGTGCAAGGTTGGCTTTTTTTCCGAAATTTTTCTCGGTCGGGCGAGGCCGGGCAATTATACCGCACGGCCATACAAATATGATTTCCGCCCATCTTACCTTGCAGGGTCAATTTCATCTCAGGCAATATGACAGGGTCGGTATCGAAAGTGACGCTCTCTTGATTCGTCCGTCATTTGACGACGTCGTCACCGTCGGCGAATTGGCGACAATTGGTGACCCGGATGACAACATTCATTGGTTCATTGCAGAAGAAAACTCCTGCACAATGGACATTATTCTTACCAATTTGGACAACACGGCTCCATCCGCGTTTGACATAATCAATATTGACCCAATGGAGGCCACGGCCTTAGGTCAGGACATATGGCGCGCTCCGCGCCTTTCAATAGCGGATGGTCTCGCCAGATATGGTTGAGCCCCAACCCGGAAGGATTTTCCATGACTGATACGATTTTCCCGAAGGGCGATCTGATGAAAGGCAAACGTGGCCTTATCATGGGTGTCGCCAACAAGAATTCGATCGCCTGGGGCATCGCCCAGCAATTGGCCGCGCAGGGCGCTGAGCTGGCCTTTTCCTATCAGGGTGAAGCGCTGGAAAAGCGCGTTCGCCCGCTCATCGAGAGTCTGGGCGGCGCGCCTTTCATGCTGTCCGCAGACGTCACGGATGATGCCTCAATGGACGCCTGTTTCGCGGCCATCGAGAAAAAATGGGGCAAAATGGACTTCCTGGTTCACGCGATTGCCTTTGCCGGGAAGGACGAATTGGTCGGCTCCTTCACGGAGAACACCACCCGCGAGGGCTGGCGCCGCGCGCTGGAAATTTCAGCCTTCTCCTTTGTCGATGCCGGAAAACGCGCCTCACACCTGATGACGGACGGCGGCTCAATGGTCACGCTGACCTATCTCGGCTCCGAACGGGTTGTGCCCTCCTATAATGTCATGGGCGTCGCCAAGGCCGCCCTGGAAGCCTCGACACGCTATATGGCACGCGATCTCGGCCCGTCCGGCATTCGCGTCAATGCGCTCTCCGCTGGCCCCATGCGCACCCTGGCCATGGCCGGTATTTCCGGCGGCAAGGCGCTGATGCGCACGGGCCGCGAATGGTCGATGATGAAAGAAGATACGCGCATGGAAGGCGTGGCCGGCGCCGCCCTCTACCTGCTCTCGGATCTCGGACATTCCTGCACCGGCGAAACCCTGCATGTTGATGCCGGTTTCCACGCCGTCGCCGTGCCATCCACAGATGATGATGATTAATTTCAAAACATGATCGAGACATGAAAAAGCCCCGCCAGATGTCTCTGGCGGGGCTTATTTTTGCGAATGATTGAGAGGGTTATTCCTCTTCTTCAGTCGCTTCCTGCTTGGTGATTTCCTCACCGGTGTCCTGATCCACGACCTTCATCGACAGGCGAACCTTGCCGCGATCATCAAAGCCCATCAGCTTCACATAGACTTCGTCACCTTCGCCGACGACGTCTTTGGGGTGGCCAACGCGCTCATCTTTCATCTGGGAGACGTGCACCAGACCGTCTTTCGGGCCGAAGAAGTTCACGAAAGCGCCAAAGTCCATGACTTTGACGACCTTGCCCTTGTAAATCGTTCCGACTTCCGGCTCGGCCGTCAGACCGTGGATCCAGTCCAGCGCCGCGCGGATGGACTTGCCATCCGGAGACGAGACCTTGATCACACCGTCATCATTGACGTCGACCTTGGCAC
>Ga0316204_10004670_pt1 | contig 24151 bp, 24 predicted proteins | sample 6monrhotite_MG_2_FD_205661 | JGI IMG/M metagenome (GOLD analysis project Ga0316204, IMG submission 205661) | Microbial mat bacterial communities from mineral coupon in-situ incubated in ocean water Damariscotta River, Maine, United States -... | ecosystem: Environmental > Aquatic > Marine >... | reverse complement strand
AGCCCGCAGAAAGGTACGGTGCTTAGTGATGACTTTGTCCTCGGCCGGGTGGTCGAGCCGGGTATGGTGCTGATGGAGATCAGTGACGAATCCCGCCTCTGGGTGGAGGCGCAACTGTCACCGGAGGTGGCGGTCGCTATCGAGGTCGGCACCCCCGTGCGTGTCAGCAGTGATGATCGCCAGTGGAGCGCTGGCAAAGTGGTGCAGCTCCACCGCCGCATGGATGAGACCACCCGCACCCTGGCGGTGCGCATCGAGCTTGATTCGGGCGACAGTGGCCTACTCCCCGGCCAGTTCGTTAAGAGCGCGATTCAGATAGCCGCCGGTGAGCCGGTGGTTGCCGTACCCAAAGAGGCGGTGCTGTTGCTTCAGGGTGATTACGTCGTCTTTAAACCGGAGGATGAAGAGATTCATCCCGCCACCGTCGAGCGTGGCGTGACACGGGGCAATTGGACCGAGATCAAGGCCGGTGTGGCGCAGGGTGATGAGATCGTCACCCAGGGTGCCTACGTGCTCAAATCGATGTTACTGAAATCGATGATCGGCGATGATGATTAAGGGGATACGCAAATGTTAAATAACCTAGTTGAAGCGTCCCTGCGCTATAAATTTCTGGTGATCGTCTTCTTCGCCGTGGTCGCTTTTCTCGGCTGGCGGGCAGTGACGACTGTGCCCATCGACGCCTTTCCCGATGTCACTCCGGTACAGGTCAATATCTACACCGAGGCGGCCGGTTTGGCGGCGGAAGATGTGGAAGAGCTGCTCACCTTTCCGGTGGAGTCGGGCATGGCCGGGCTGCCCGGTGTACAGGAGATTCGTTCAGTGAGCCTGTTTGGGCTCTCCTATGTTTCGGTCTATTTCTCCGATGACCTGGATATCTACTTCGCCCGGCGACTGGTGATGGAACGTCTGCAGGAGGTGGGTGACCGTCTGCCCGAAGGCTACGGCAAGCCGGAGATGGGCCCTAATACCTCGGGCCTGGGGCAGGTCTTCTGGTACACCGTCGAGCGTGCAGACAAGGCAATGGAAGAAAATGTCAGCAATATGGATCTGCGCAGCTTGCAGGATTGGCAGGTGCGCCTGATGCTGCGCACTGCGCCCGGCGTGGATGATGTGATGTCCTGGGGCGGTGAGGAGCGTCAATTCCAAGTGGTGATCGATCCGCTACGGCTGATCGAATACGACCTCAGTTTTCGGGATGTGATGGAGGTGATCGAGCGCAACAACGGCCAGGTGGGCGGTCAGTACATCAACCAGGGCCAGGAGCAATATCTAGTGCGTGGCCTGGGGCTGGTTGAGAACGAAACCGACATCGGCAACATCGTCGTCAAGGTCGAAGATGGCACCCCGGTCTATCTGCGTGATGTGGCGGATATTGCCCAGCAACCGGCGCTGCGTTTCGGCGCGGTGACCCGTGACGGTGAAGAGGTGGTGCTGGGCATGGCCCTGGCGCGCATCGGCGAGAATGCTAAAAACGTGGTGGATGCGGTGAAAGAGAAGTTCGCCACGGTGGAATCCGCCTTGCCGGAAGGGGTGGCGTTGCGGCCCGTTTACGAGCGTACCGACCTGGTGGATAAAGCAGTCTACACCGCCGTCAAGGCGCTGGTGGAAGGCTCCATTCTGGTGGCGATTATCCTTTTTCTTTTTCTTGGTGAGATCCGCTCGGCCATTGTCGTTATCTCTGCATTGCCACTGGCAATGTTGATCGCTTTCATCTTCATGGGCGAGGTGGGCTTGTCGGCCAACCTGATGTCGCTGGCGGGGCTGGCCATCGGTATCGGCATGATGATCGACGGAGCCATCGTCATGACCGAAAACGCCTTTCGCATCATGGCCGAATGGCGCGAAAAAGGAGAAAAGGTCAATCGTAGCGCGGCGGTGCTGGTTGCCGCCAAAGAGGTGGCCAACCCCATCGCCTTCGCCATTCTTATTATTATCGTGGTGTTCCTGCCACTGTTCAGCCTCGAAGGGTTGGAGGGCAAGCTGTTCAAGCCGATGGCCTTCAATATCAGCTTCGCCATGGCCGGTTCGCTGTTGCTGACGCTGACCATTATCCCGGTACTGGCGGCCTTGATCCTCAAACCGAAAGAGGAGCGCGATACCATGCTGGTGCGCTGGCTGAAACGGGCTTATCTGCCGACACTGGCCTGGTCGCTGACGCATAAGCGTACAGTGATCGGCGGTGCGGTGGCGTTGTTGATCGGCGCCCTGGCGCTGTTCCCGCTGCTGGGCAAGGAGTTCATGCCGCAGTTGCAGGAGGGGTCGATCATGTGGCGGGTGGTCTCGATTCCCTCCACCTCGCTGGAGCAGTCCATCGAAGTTTCCAAGGATGTGTCGAAGGTGCTCACCGCTTTTCCCGAGGTGAAGACCACCATCGCCATGATCGGCCGCGCCGAGAAGGGTGAGACCGCCGATGTGAACTACATGGAGATTTACACCGAACTCAACCCTCACGACGAGTGGCCCGACCCGGATCGGGAGATGCCCGATCTGGTGGATGAGATGCGCGAGGCGCTGGAAGAGGCGGTGCCGACGGCGGTGATCAGCTTCACTCAGCCAATCCAGATGCGGGTGGAAGAGCTGATCTCCGGTGTGCGCGCGACCCTGGCGGCCAAGCTCTACGGTCAGGATCTGGATGAGTTGGATCGTGTCAGCCAGCAGGTCAAAAACGCTATCAGCCAGGTGGAGGGTGTGGCCGATCTGTCGCTGGAGGCGAATCTGGGCAAACCGCAGATTCAGATTCGTGTTAACCGTGAGCAACTGGCTCGCTACGGCATGAACGCTGACGAGGTGCTGACCGTGGTGCGCACCGGTATCGGTAACGAGCCGGTCTCCACTCTCATCGATGGCGTCAAGCGTTTCGATATCACCGTGCGTCTTGACGATCAGGCCAAGCTGTCGGTGGATGCGATTCGCAACATTCCGCTACGCAGCAGTGATGGCGCGATTGTGCCCCTGCACAAAGTGGCTGCTGTTTCGGTTAAGGAGGGCTACTCCTTCATTCGCCGCGAGCAGTTGCAACGCTACGCCGTCATTCAGATGGATGTGCGTGGCCGCGATGTGGACAGCTTCGTTCAGGATGCGGAGGCCGCGATTGAGTTACAGGTCGACCTGCCACCGGGTTACTGGATCGAATGGGGCGGCGCGTTTGAGAATCAGCAGCGGGCAATGACACGTCTGGCGGTCATCGTACCGCTGACGATTTTCTTCATCTTCGTGCTGTTGTACACCGCCTTTAACTCAATCAAGTACGCGACGCTGATCATCGCCAACGTTCCCTTTGCCACCATTGGGGGCATCGTCGCGTTATTTATCAGCGGCCAGTACTTGTCAGTGCCTTCGGCCATCGGTTTTATCGCGGTATTCGGGGTGGCCATGCTCAACGGCATCGTGCTGGTGAGTTTTATCAACGAGCTGCGGGAGAAGGGTCTGTCTGTGTACGAAGCTGTACGCAAAGGCGCGGAGATGCGCCTACGGCCGGTGATGATGACCGCCAGCGTCGCCATCCTCGGCCTGGTGCCCATGCTGCTTTCCAGTGGTGTCGGCTCGGAAACCCAGCGGCCCCTTGCCGCTGTAGTGGTAGGCGGCCTGATCACTTCCACCCTGCTGACCCTGGTGCTGCTGCCGGTGATCTATGAGTGGATGGAGACACGCAAACAGAAGTAGTTGAACGTGCTCCCTCAAGCAATGAGGGAGCACTGTTTCCCGAAAATTATCAGGAGAACAATCATGAAAGAGATCAAAGCCTTTATTCACCGCAATCGCATTACCGACGTTATCCATGCCCTCAAGGGCGCTGGTTTTGGTAACCTTTCCATCGTCGATGTGAAAGGTACACTCAAGGCACTGGACGATAAGGAGCAGGACTACTCCGTTGAGCTGGGTACTGCGATTATTACCGAGATGAAACTGGAATTGGTGTGCGACGAATCACGGATAGATGAAGCGACCCAGTTGATTCAGAAAAATGCTCGAACTGGGCAAGCCGATGCGGGGTGGATTTATGTCATCGATATCGCCAAGGCAATTCGGATTGAAGAGTAAGACGGAATGGGATGAGGTTTATTGTAATGGTAGCAAGTAGGAAAAAAATGAAACTTACCTATCTGGCGTTTTTTATTGTCATAGGTGCAATGACAGGTGTTGGCTACTACTGGTCGGGACTATTCCAGGATGAACCCATTCCCCAACATCTGCAAAACATGGGTGGTGATTTTACGCTGCAATCGGCAGATGGCCCTGTGGCGTTGCAGGAATTTCGCGGCAAGGTGGTGTTAATTTATTTTGGTTATACCAACTGCCCGGATGCCTGCCCTATAACGCTGGCTAATTGGGCGAGGGCGTTTGAACAATTGACTGAAAAAGAGCGTGCACGGGTGCAGGGTATGTTGGTCAGCGTTGACCCGGCAAGGGACACCCCGGAAACACTTAAAGAGTACACCGCTTATTTTCATCCAAACATCATTGGCGTGACCGGTAGCGAAGAGGAACTAAGAAAAATCACTTGGCTCTTTCGCTCTGACTTTGAAATTAAGAATGAAGACGATAGCGAGCATTACAACGTGGCGCATATGTCCTTTGTTTATGTCATCGATCCAAACGGTGAACTGCGTGATCTACTCGCACATGAAAGTTTTCCAGAAGACATTGTGAAAAGCCTTCGGCATGTGCTGAGAGTTGCGGGATAAAATAGTTATGATGAGCCAATCTTTGCCCCGTTGTTTATGTGCTGATGATGTATTTGTTGACCACCAAGTCGCAAATGGGGACGTATCCAGCATTGAGCAAACGGTTCTTGAACTGCATCCCCTTGAATATCCAGAGATCATCGCCGCCTTAATTGCCAATGGCCTGCCTATCTCGACCGGATAAACAAAAAAGTAAAACAATCAACTAAATAGTATTCATTATGCCCCACAGTTATCCTACTCACCGCCAGCAATCCTTTACGGCTTTGTTGGTACTAATATTCAGTCTGTTTGGGCTTGGCTTTTTTAATGCGGCGCTTGCTGAAGACACGGCCACGCTCACCGTGCCCAATCAAGAGGAGAAGGGATTCTCAAGCCTACTTTCATCTTTTGGCCAAAAGCTTGGCATTGGTGGCAACCAAGATCGGTTTCTTCCTCCGGAACAGGTGTTTATTCTCAGTATTGATGTGGTAAATCACAGCCAATTAGCCGCTAGCTGGGAAGTCGCTGATGGTTATTATCTATATGAAGATAAATTCAGCTTCGAGATAAAAGACAACCCAGACATCTCTGCTGGCCTCGCCATTCTGCCACAAGGCAAGGAAAAACATGACGAAGCCTTTGGTTTGATGGAGGTCTTTTACAGCGAAGTCACTGCCCAGATTCCACTTATCCGCCAAACCAAAGATGCGACTGACGTTACCATTATTGCTCATTATCAAGGCTGTGCCGATCTGGGTTTTTGTTATCCCCCTATGACGCAAGAGGTTGTCCTCACTCTGCCCGAAGTTGATGACACCGCTATTGAACCGTCTAAAACAGTTCCCGTTTCTGAACAGGATCGTTATGTACAAAACCTTTCTGAAGGCAGCATCATCATCAATATGCTCTCTTTCTTTGGCCTTGGCTTGTTATTAACTTTCACGCCATGTGTGTTACCGATGATTCCTATCCTGTCTAGCATCATCGCAGGGCAGGGTCGAAATATCACCACATCGAAGGCATTCTGGTTATCACTTACCTATGTTTTAGCGATGTCAGTAACCTATACAGCGGCGGGTGTGGCAGCAGGTCTATTTGGTGGCAATCTGCAAGCGGCCTTTCAAAACCCTTGGATATTGGGAAGCTTCGCAGCCCTGTTTGTTGCGCTTTCTTTATCGATGTTTGGTTTTTATGAATTGCAGATACCACAAAGGTTTCAGACCAAGCTCACGGAAATCAGCAACAAACAACAGGGTGGCCGCTTCTTGGGTGTTGCGGTGATGGGCTTATTGTCTGCGCTAATCGTTGGCCCGTGCCTGGCAGCACCACTTGCGGGTGCGCTGATCTATATTGGCCAAACAGGTGACGCGGTACTAGGTGGCAGCGCGCTGTTTGCTTTGAGCCTAGGCATGGGCATACCTCTGCTTATCATTGGCACATCGGCAGGTAAATGGTTACCTAAGGCTGGTTCATGGATGAACACTATTAAGTCCATATTTGGTGTGCTACTTATTGGTGTTGCTATTTGGTTGCTCGAACGTATTATCCCCGCCGCCGTGACCTTGCTGTTGTGGGGTGTTCTGCTTGTGGTGTGCGCCGTCTACCTTGGCGCGTTTGATCGCCCGCAACCTGAGGCCAACGGCTGGCACAAATTATGGAAAGGGGCGGGCTTAGTGTTTCTGATTTTGGGCAGCGTGTTGCTGGTAGGGGCAGCTGCTGGCGGGCAAGACCCTCTTAACCCGCTGTCAGGCCTAAAATCAGGGAGTATCGCTAGCGCTGAAAGCAGTCAACGTAGCCTAACCTTCAAGAAAATAAAGGGTATTGCAGGCTTAGAATTAGAAGTAAAACTCGCCAATGCCCAAGGCAAACCTGTCATGCTGGACTTTTATGCTGACTGGTGCATCTCCTGCAAACAGATGGAACGCTACACTTTTTCTGACCCAAAGGTACAGGCAGCACTTGCCGAAGTGGTTTTACTGAAGGCCGATGTTACAGCTAACGATGAGTTGGATGACGCTCTGCTTAAATCATTCGGTTTATTTGGCCCTCCATCAATTTTGTTTTTCAACACTCAGGGAGAAGAACTATCTCAAAATCGATTAGTTGGTTTCCTTGATGCCGAATCATTTGAGCGTCACGTACGACTGACATTAAATTAAAACTAGTAAAACAACATATGAAATAATATTTAACAATCAACTCAACCGCCTTTTGAGCAGCCGATGTCAATTAACAGCTCGGCTATTGTTTCATTTAACGTTACCTATTCTGAATGGGTCTTTTCTTCTTAGGAATAGCAGCGCAGGATGTTGCCTTACAATTCAGCCAAAGCGATATAGAAAATATCGAGAGAGCCAAGCTTATGAAAGCAACACATAGAATAATTAATTTCTCCTTTATTGTACTCGCAGTAATTAGCATCGCGGGCTGCGCTAATCCTTCTTATAAAAAACATTATGCCGATGCAGTGGCATACGCATCTCAAGGGAATCTTGAAATCGCTAATAAGGAGTTTAAGAGATCACTAGAGATTTACCGATTTTTCAGACCTTCAATAAGAAGCAGTGAAATAATTGATGATATGAATCAGGGAAAAATTGAACGAGAGACCGTTGCGTTATTTATTAAGGGGATCTCCTACGCTAATCAGAGATTATTTAAGCAGGCGATAAACGAATACAGCTTAGTCATTGAAAATAGCCCGGAATATGCTCTTGCCTATGAATCACGAGGAAGCGCATATATTGAAACCGGGGAGTATGATTTGGCAATTAATGATTTTAATACTGCCATCACCTTAGAGCCACAATTTTCAGAGGCCTACGTCAATCGAGGGGTTGCTTATGTAGGGAAAAGTCAATACGAATTAGCCATGCAGGATTATCAAAAAGCTATTGAGCTTGATCCGAATCTTGATTTTTCCTATGTGAATTTTGGTTTGCTCTATCAAAAACAAAATCAGCTTGAAAAAGCGATTCATAATTACACACTTGCCCTCAATATAAACGGTAGGAACGCTGATACTTACTATAATCGTGCGAATGCACTGCGTGATCTGGGTAAGTACGATTTGGCAATCAGAGACTATAACGAGGCGATCAAAATTAATCGTGATGTCGCTGCCTATTACAGTAATCGAGGCAATGTTCACTTAGTAAAATTAGGGCATCCGATTATGGGGTGTCTTGATTTGCAGAACGCCTGCAAACTTGGTGAATGTAAGTACTATAATGCCGCAGTTAGAAAAAATGATTGTTAACATAAAAAATACTTGCCATGAAAACGTATGATCGATTGTTTGGTTCGGGGCCAAGAGGCGCATTGATTGGTGCTTTACTTTTTATCCCAGTCTATTTGGGAGAGGATATCGTTGCTTTGCCAGAAATTACTGGCAACGACACATTTCGCTATACCTTTTTTGTATTACTTTCCCTAATTAGCTTTCTCGTCATCATTTGGAGTTTGAAATCACTTCCACCAAAAGAGCGAGGCATGACATTGGTAACAAGCGGTGCATTTAAGTATTTTCGTCATCCTCTATATGGGGCTTATGTCTCTTTTTTTAATTTTGGTTTTGCTGTGCTCATGAATAACTGGATTTATATGATTTGGGCATTAGGGATGATCCCAGTGTGGCATTGGAATATCAGGCGAGAAGAAGAGTTAATGAGGAAAGAATTTGGGCAAGAGTATGTTGACTATTGTGCGAGAACCGGGCGGTTTTTTGTGAAGATAAACAAGTGATGTTATTGAAATGCGTTTTACTTTGGTCGCATTGTCTATCGATTAGACTTCTAGTTAATTCACGCAAGCGTCCGCTCTCGGTAGGTTAGACACTCATTGCTCAGAATAAATGTAAAGCTGTTAAAGGAATATGCTGTGAAAACAATTAAGACTTGGATGAAGTTAGTCATCATTGTCGCTGCCAGTAATTTGATTGCTCCATTCGCCTCAAGTGAAGAAATCGCACTTGGTAATACGCACGCGCCAGTCACTCTAATTGAGTACGGGTCATTAACGTGCAGTAATTGTATAAAATTTCATAAATATGTCTTGCCTCGCGTTAAGAAGCATTACATCGACGAAGGGACAGTTCGTTTTATTTATCGCCATTTCCCAACCAGTGATGCGGCAGTTCATGGGGCAGTCGCTGCACAATGTGCAGGTAAGAGTTATTACGAAATGCTTGATGCGCTGTACTCTACTGTGGCTGATTGGTATAAGGCAGAAAACAAGAATAGTATTTTTGCTAAGCAGGCAGCTGCACTTGGATTGAATTCAGAGGCGTTTCTTTCATGCCTTAGTGATGCAAAGTATTTAGAGGATGTTGTAAGTCAACAGAATGCGGCGAGAAAAGACTATGATGTGACCGGGACTCCCACATTTGTCATAAATGGAAAAATTGTGCGTGGAAACAAATCTTTTGTTGAAATGAAAACTCTGATAAATGAGGCGATTAATTAAAGATAGCTGATGATTAGATATTTTTCAGTATATTGGCTCTTAGGATCACAGTATGCTAAGCGCACAAAGTGCAAAAAATGGGGGAATCCCTAATAAGTCACAGAATAGTGGGTAACCTACTAAACATGGAAACTGAAAAAAACTAAATAACCAATAAAATCAATTAGATAATAAAGTCACTTTCCACGAAAAAATGGAAACTTCCTCTTGTATCATGCCTTATTCTTGGTAATTTGAATTTTCCACGAAAAAGTGGAAAGTTGTTGTCTGCCAATCTCGTTCATAGTAAACCTTAATCAGGCTACCACTTTTTTCAATAATGCAATGGTGGGCAGTACTGAATCAGCTCGTGGTCCTATAACCGGATAGTCACTGCTAGTACCTTCAGCATGTCAGCAGATCTGGTATTTAAGCATTACTGCACGATTGGACAGCTTCCATTCTCATTCCCCGCGCTGCACTCTGTAATGAGTTTCTTCAGTGTCTTGCGCATGGCCTGGAGGTCTTTGATTTGCGCTTCAATCTGGCCGAGCTTTGCCTCTGCCTGTTCTCGCACATCATCGCAATGGCCCTCACCCAGTTCCAACAGGTGGGCGATATCCTGCAAACTAAAACCGAGTTTCTGGGCGCGTTTGATGAAACGGATTCGGTTGACCGTCTCGTTGGGGTAAACCCGGAAACCATCCAATGGTTTGACCGGTTCAATCACCAATCCCACCCGCTGGTAATAGCGAACCGTCTCCACATTGACCTCTGCGGCTTTGGCTAAGCGACCGATGGTCAAGGGTGCGTGCTTCATCTTATTTAATCTCCCCTCCATAACAAATCGTAGCGATAGCTTAACTCCGTATGAAGGTACGGAATAGAAACGCAAATTTGTACAGCTACAAAATGTCGGGATTGGGATGAAGCCTAGTAGGGTCAGCGAGTGTGGGCAGGCTGATCCGGAACTGTGTGCCTGTCTCGTCGGAGGTGGCCACAATAGTGCCGCTGTGAGCCTCGACGATTGACTTAACAATGGCCAAGCCCAGTCCTGCTCCCTCGCCACTGCGCTGGCGTGATGGGTCTGTGCGGTAAAAACGGTCGAAAACTTTGGAGAGGTGTTCAGCGGGGATGGGCGTTCCGGGATTCTGAAGCATGATAAGCACATCGCTTTCGGCATGACTGAGTTCTACCGCCACGCTGCTATTTGCCGGTGTGTGGCGAACGGCATTGGAAAGCAGGTTGCTGAGTGCGCGGCGCAGCATCAGGCGGTCGCCCTGGACGTAAGCATCGCCGTCCAGAGTCAATGAAACATGACACTCTTCCGCCCAGGCTTCGTAATAATCGAACAGGTTACGGATTTCACTTTTTAAATCGATATATTCTGTATTGGGAGGATTGAGGCCGTTGTCGGCCTTGGCCAAAAAAAGCATATCGCCAATCATCTGAGCCATGCGTTCGTACTCCTCCACATTGGAGTAGAGTATTTCCTGATATTCATTGGCATCACGCGCCTGCGAGAGGGCGACCTGAGTTTGGGTCATCAGGTTTGTTACCGGCGTGCGTAGTTCGTGGGCGATGTCGGCGGAAAAATTAGACAGCCGGGTGAAGGCTTCTTCCATGCGTTGCAAGAGTTCATTGAATGATAGGGCCAGCTCGGTGAGTTCAATCGGGACAGTGTTGGGATCAAGACGATTATTTAACTCATCGGCGCTTGTTTGGCTGATTTTCTCGACGATACGGTGTAATGGGCGATGGCCCTGCCGCACCGCGATCCAGCCCATCACGCCCATCACGGCGATGCCACATACAACCATTAGCCACAGGGTACGGTGGAATTCTTTCAGAAAATGGAGATGGAAGTCGATGGCAACGGCGATGATTACGGTGTAAGGTCCGTTGCTTTGCCCAGCGACTTGCTGAATAAGCACACGGTAGTTGTGTTTGGTGTCGCTCCACTGTTGTATATTATCTTGAGAAAACTGATCGGGTGATGGCAGCGGTATCAAGGAAAGATCCGGTCCGGGGCTTCTGTATAACGATTTCCCTGATGCATCGCTGACATGCAGCAATGGGCCGTGATGTCCCACCAGGATGTCATCAAAACGTTGTTTTAGGTGTGACAGGTCAGGTTTGGCTTGCAGCGGGGAGAGCGATTGCTCCACCGCTTGGCCGATCTCCTTGAGTTCCTTGAAATCCGCCACCGCAAAGTGCTCTTCGATCGACCGCTCGATGATCCAGCCGAAGGCCAGGAGCACCACTGTAGCGACAGCACCGAATAATAAGGTCAGCCGTAGCGTCAGGGAGGTGGGGCGTCCCATCTATGTATTTACATCCGGTGTGTCGATCATATAGCCCATGCCACGAACTGTCTGAATCAGTTTGAGATCAAAATCATCGTCGATCTTACCGCGCAGGCGGCGTATGGCGACATCGATGACGTTGGTGTCGCTATCGAAATTCATATCCCAGACCTGGGAGGCAATCAGGGAACGGGGCAGTACTTCACCCTGGCGGCGCACCAGCAGTTCCAGCAAAGCGAACTCCTTGGCTGTTAACTGGATGCGTTGATCACCACGAGTGATACGGCGGCGGGCCAAATCCAATTTTAGGTCAGCAACACTTAAGGATAATTCGGTAACAGGATTTGTGCTGCGGCGTAACAGGGTGCGGACGCGGGCAAGTAACTCGGCAAAGGCAAAAGGTTTGACGAGGTAATCATCCGCGCCTAACTCCAGTCCCTTGACCCGGTCATCGACGCTGTCTCGGGCGGTGAGAAATAGCACAGGTACTTCTTTACCGGCTTCCCGCAGGGACTTCAGAATCCGCCAGCCATCCACATCCGGCAGCATGATATCGAGGATGATCAGATCGTAGTTATCTGTCATCGCCAAGTGGTGGCCATCCAGCCCATTTTGGGCGTAATCGACGACAAAACCAGCCTCAGTTAATCCTTGTTTGAGGTATTCGCCAGTCTTCTCTTCATCTTCGACAATTAATAGCTTCATCATCTACCCATTACGTGGATAACCATATGTCACTTCTTAAAACAGGCTAACTCAGGCCCTCTGCCAAACAGATGACAGCAGCATTACAAAATTGTAATGCAAGCGTCACCTGATGGACAGGCACCACTGGCTAATCTTGAACATATACAAGCCGGTAATCACACAGAATAGCAGTGGATTAGCCCGACCCAGAGAGAGGTTATGTGGCTCGTGGGTGATTCAACAAGAGCCGTTATATCTAGGAGAGATCATGTCACTCATTACCACACCCGAAGGACATAAGTTTCCTTGGTACGTGAAACTCTTCTTCTGGAACCAGAAACGAAAATACGGCGCAATTCTGGAACCGGCGCGGTTGTGGGGACGTTCACCCAAGGTATTCGCCACACTGGCTTCGCTCTACGGTGCCTTTGATCGCGGTTCATCACCGCTGGAACCGGCTTTAAGGACGCTGGTGACGGTGCGGGTTTCGCAAATCAACTGGTGCCCATTTTGTGTAGATATCAATTCTGCCACTGCACTTAAGCGCGGCATCACCGATGCTAAATTAGCGGCACTGGCCGAATACGCCAACAGTGATCTTTATAGCGGTAAAGAAAAAGCCTCTCTTGCTTATGCGGAAGCAGTGACCTATAGCGACCGGCAGCCTACTGAAGCACATATCAAGGCACTACGTCACCATTTTGATGACGAGGCCATCATTGAGCTTACCGGGTTAGTCGGCTTTCAGAACATGTCGAGCAAATTCAACGCGGCGTTGGGTGTCAAGCCGCAGGGATTTTGTGCCATCGCTCCACAGCCTGTCACAGAAAAATCGGCTGAAGGAGCGTTGTGATGTCAGTCAGTGATCTTTGTCCAGTGTGTGGCATGAAATCAATCTCTGAAGTGCCGTCTGTTGAGCATAACAAAATGTATTTTCATTTCTGCTCTGAGCAATGTCGGGAGACGTTTATTGCCCATCCAAAACTCTACCACGCAAAACTCGGAAAAGAACGAGAGGAAACGCTGAAACGGCGAACCATGCGTTTGGCGGAGCCGTTGGATACTGAAGTCGCAGAACTGCTTGTCCCTTATTTGAATGAGTTAATGGGAATAAAAGAAGTCTCCGTAGAGAGTGACAAAGTACATATCACCTATGACCTTCTTCAGGTGAAAGAGATGCAGATTGAAAAAGCACTGATTGAGATCGGCATACAACTGGGAAGTGGTTGGTTGGAACGTCTATGCCGCAGTTGGGTGCATGATTGCGAAGAGGTAGAGCTGAATAACCTAGCTGCACCTCCATCAGCTTGTTGCAATCGAGCGCCACCAGGGGCTTAAAAGAGGTACTGAAATGAACCATCTAGTTTGTATTTGTTTTGAAATCACTAAAGGAAGTGAATGATGTTTGAAATTATCCCTAACTGGCACCCCATTTTTGTCCATTTCACGGTTGCATTGTTATCACTGTCAGTCGGACTGTTTGTCGTTACTCATTTTATGAAAGGCGATCTGAGAGATCAGTGGCAGCTTGTGGCCCGCTGGTGTTTGTGGTTTGGAGCGGCGTTTACCTTACTAACAGGCGCAACAGGGTTATATGCCTATAACACGGTTGCCCATGATAGCCCCTCTCATTTAGCGATGACCGAGCATCGTAACTGGGCCATTGCCACGATCACGTTGTTTATAGCGATGGCGGTTTGGTCAGTTATGTGGATACGCCAGAAAAAAACCTTAAACGTGATTTTTATAGTTGCGATGGTGATTTCCGGGAGCGTGTTGGCATCAACAGCTTGGCATGGCGGAGAGGTGGTCTATCGCTACGGCCTGGGTGTGATGTCATTACCCAAGGCTGAAGGTGATGGACATAACCACTCCCATGGCGAAGGTCAAGATCACGATAGTAGCAGCAAGGATAACCACCATGACGACATGAGCGACATGGATATGGACTTCAAAGGAATGGACGAGATGATGGAAGGGGAGGAGTCTGGACATAGTGATGGTCATGATCACGAACACTAGTTGGTATATCCCTTTTAATTTTTATCAATCTGGTTGAGAAACAATGTGATGAAAATGTTTAGTAAGTATCTGTTGCCCCCGTTAATGACGCTGGCTTTGATTAACCCTGCTTTGGCGGAAGTCGACCATCATCGTGGTTGTGACAACGAGGCTACTGTTGAGCTTGGAAAGATGGGCATGGTGGATGAAGCAGCGTTGCAGACACATATCGATAAAGTGAAAGCGCAAATGAAAAAAGTGCGTCATGCCCGTGGTTCACATGTGTCGCAGAAGTTGGAACTAAAACGCCATCTTTCGGAGATGCAGGCTGCGATGCAGGAGTTGCATAACCAGATGTATGCCGAGGGTTGTGAGCACGCAATGCATGGAGCCTCGGTTGAAACCCGTCTTGAAGTGATGGAGAAGCGAATGGGCATGATGCAACAGATGATGGGACAAATGATTGAGCATTTGTCAGAGCAGGAACAGTGAGATGTTTCTAATAATCAAACTTTTAGAAATAAGGAGGATATGAATGCCAGTTGCAGCAACGTTTTTACATCCACTTGGAATTTTGCTGGTAGTCATTGCTATCACCTCTGCTGTGATTATTCCAACTAGTGCCTTAGCACATGGAGGAAGCCACGCAGGGCCTGTCGTCACACAAATGAATAAAGAGACCGCTCTTGCAGCGGCAATCCCAGGATTAGCAAAGCCAGTTAAAAAAATAGCGGTAGTGGATCAGGCGATGACGAAATGGGCGGAAGAGATCTATGGCGTGCGTTTAAAAGAAGGACTCTATAGCTACTTCATAGCGCAGGATGAACGAAGCGAGGAGGTCGTCGGTGGAGCTATAGTGAAGCGTGCCCCTTTCCGCAAAGGAAAGCTCTCTATCGCTTTAGGAATTGACGCTGATAAGCAGGTAACCAATGTGGCGTTAATGAGCATCAATAAAAACTACCTCTTTGAGTTGGATCGGGATGTTGGTAAAGGCGTTATCTCCAAATACAAAGGCATGACGGTCGATCAGGTCAGTAATGCCAAGGAGCTGACCTTTAACAACAAGACACAGCAGCAATTTGCTGTCGCTTTACGTGAAGCTGCGGTGTTGCTGTCAACATTGATGTACAGCAAACAAGATATTCATGGCAGCGAGGCCGGAGGTTAAGCCGTGGCATCTCGAAAGATGTGTCGTGTTTTAGAAAGAGCCTAAACATAGTGATGAAGGTGAAGGGGGATTAGATATGCCACATGACATTATGAACACTATGCATGAGATGGGTGTGCCGGGTACTCACCACTGGTTGTTTTGGTTGGTCGTCATTGGCGTGTTTGCACTGTTTTTCTTTTTGATTTGGCGGTTTGCTGTACGAAGCAGGCGTTCCCAATAGAAGGTGTTAAGTGCTTTCTATTGATTAGTTATATCGACTGAAAGGAAAAGAGGGAATGGCTATGTACAAATATGGGATTGTCTTCGCAGTGCTCTCAATGTTGTCACTCGAGTTAGTGGCAGGATCATCAATGTATGTCCCAATGGGGAATGCCAATGACATTGCAATTATCGACCTGGATACGGATCGCGTTGTAGCTCGTATCGACGAGCTAGAGAATGCTCATGGGTTGTCAGCTAGTCCAAATAGTGAATACCTAGTGGCGGGAAGCATGAAACCTATGGAGGTTGATACGCCGTCCGACCCTGATAAACCGACAGCGGTGAGCGATGCAGAACATACCGCCCATCATGCAGGAGGTGAGAGTGTCTCATCCTCAAAAGAAAGTTACCTCTCCATTGTGCATCCAAAACATGGCCACGTTATGAGACGTGTTGCGGTGCGGGGCCTCACCCATCATACCGCCGTATCACCTGACGGAAAGATAGCTATCGCTGTTCATTCAGGCAATGGAGGTATTTCGGTTGTCGATCTTGACTCTATGTTAGTGATTAAGACTCTGGATACCGGTCAGTGGCCAAACTATGCCGTATTTGCCAGTGATGGTAAGCGCATTTATGTCTCTAATGCTGGAGAGAACAGTATCAGTGAAATCGATACACGTAGTTGGAAAATTGTGCGTGAATTGAAAACCGGAAAAGAGCCCGAACACATTGTTTTGGGAAAACAAGGGCAAACACTTTATACCGCGAATAAAGGTGGCGCGACCGCATCTGCCATTGATCTAACGAGCGGTCAGGTGAAAAACGCCTACGACGTTGGAAATAACCCCCATGGAATTGATGTTTCCGATGATGGGCAGTGGTTATTTGTTGCTAGCAAAAAAGATGGTTTTGTTACTCGAGTTAGCCTCACTGATGGTGATCAAAAAACAGTAGAACTGAAACCGGCTCCTTACCACCTGACTTATATCAATGGTCTGAACAAAGTCTATGTATCCAGTCGCAAAGAGCCAAAGATCTGGGTGCTTGACCCCGAAACGTTGGCGATAAAAAACACAATCAACCTGGGGCAAGGCGTGGCCCATCAGATGGTGATTCGTGATGAATAAAAATTTTCAAAAAAGATATTGACCTGTGTGCGGCACCTAGGTTTTACACTTGATTTAACGATAGGACAAAACAGTGGGTGAAACTAATGTTAACAGTCGGTGAATTGTCAAAAGTCTCTCAAACAACACCAGACGCCATTCGTCACTACGTGCGCATCGGTTTGTTGAATCCAACTCGTGATGAAGCTAACGGATACCGGCTCTTTAGCGAAGACGATGTTAAACGAACAAAATTCATTCGGCGGGCCAAGGGGTTTGGTTTCACCTTAAACGATATTCAGACCATTTTTGAACATAGTAACGATGGACTCTCCCCTTGCCCAGCGGTGCGAGAAATTATTCAGCAACGTATCGATGAAAACCGGAGCAGATTAGCTGAACTCAATGCGCTGCAAAAAAGGATGGATGATGCGTTGGATAAGTGGAATTCAATGCCGGATGGTGAGCCTGATGGTGAGGCGATCTGTCATTTGATCGAGTCGGTAGTTTAACGAATTAGCAAAAGGAGAAATGAGATGAAAACTAAATTATTTACAGGGGTAGCGGTAGTGTTCCTAGTGCTCTCAAACCCATTGATGGCAGAAGAGGATCACCATAAAGACGGTGATTCTCGTCAATCCAGCCCTGGCATGATGATGTCCGGTGGAATGCCCATGATGGATATGAAAACAATGCACGACCATATGGCCAAGATGCAAAAGACCATGGATCAGGTTCTTCGTTCAAAGAATATGAAAGAACAGCAAGAGCTTATGCACCAGCATATGAAAGAGATGCACGAAGGCATGGGCATGATGCAACGCATGATGTCTGGATCAATGCCTGGTCCGATGGGTGATAAACAGATGCGAGGTGACATGCCTAAAGGTATGGGAGGTCAAATGTCCGATGATCAAATGCGCGGCAAGGGCCGTATGGAGATGATGGATGACGACGATGATATGTCAGACGTTAAAGCCATGAGGAAACGCCACAACGTGATGGAACAGCGTATGGACATGATGCAGGGCATGATGGGCCAAATGATGGAGCACATGATGCAACAGCAGAAAATGGGCATGGGAAGCAAATAGCGCTTGTTGACGATTGAATAGAAGGGGCAGGATATGAAAACTGATCCGGTGTGCGGCATGGAAGTGAATGTAGATAATCCCGCAGGTAAATCGACCTATGAAGGGAATGACTATTATTTTTGCAGCACAAACTGCAAGACCAAGTTTGATGCCGATCCCGTGTCATTTGTCAGTCCCCGCGTCCCGAAGAGGGAGTCAAAAGCACACAAGGTTGAGACTGCCAAGATAAGAAAACCGGCGGACAAGATCTCGACCGTCACTCTTCCCATAGAGGGGATGAACTGTGCCTCTTGCGTCAACACCATTGAAGGTGCCCTCAATGGCACGGAAGGTGTAGTAAAGGCCACGGTCAATTTTGCCAGCGAGAAGGCGACCATTGAATTTGATTCCCAAGTACTAAGTGCGGGTGAATTGGCCAAGGTGATCGAGGGTACGGGCTATCGCGTCGCAGGCGTCAGGGAGAAAGTAATCTTCAAGATCGGCGGCATGACATGCGCCTCCTGTGTGCATACTATCGAAAAGGCATTGAACGAAGCGGATGGGGTTTTTACAGCATCGGTCAATCTGGCAACTGAACAGGCTGTCATTGAGTTTGATGCGGCCATTACCACTCCGGCAGTTCTCAAGACGGTGGTTGACGGGACAGGTTACCGCGTCGTTGAAGAGATCGGTGAGGAAAAAAGCGCAGAGAAGGGAGAGGATGATCTGATCAAGGTCGAGAAGGCCAGAAAGCTTCTCGTCTACGCCTTAGTGCCGGCAACCGTCATCATGGTGTTGATGATGATTCATTTCATGATGACACCTATACCGTATTACAACGCCATCATCGCACTGCTTGGTTTTCCCATTGTTTTTATCTTTGGCTGGCCTACCCATCAATCTTCGTTCAGGGCCTTGCGTCTTGGACACGCCAATATGGACGTGCTGATCTCGATGGGGTCGGTACCCCCTTATTTGATGGGATTGGCGGTCTTCTTCTTTCCCGCCGCCAGTTTTATGGAGATGGCCACCACCATCGTTACCTTTCACCTGATCGGCAGGTATCTGGAAGTGCGGGCCAAAGGACGGGCATCGCAGGCGATCAAAAAACTGCTCCAGCTTGGGGCCAAGACGGCCAGGATCGTCGTGGATGGTGAGGAGAAAGAGGTTCCCATCGAACAGGTCAAAGCTGGGGACATTATGGTCGTCAGGCCGGGTGAAAAAGTTCCTACAGACGGCATCATCATCGAAGGGAAAAGTGCTGTCGATGAATCCATGGCCACCGGAGAGTCAATGCCGGTGAAGAAGAAAACTGGCGACAACGCCATTGGTGCCACCATTAACCAAAATGGCCTGCTTAAGATCAAGGCGACTAAGGTTGGCAAAGATACCTTCCTCTCCCAGGTGATTAAGATGGTTGAGGAGTGCCAGGGTTCCAAGGTGCCGATACAGGAATTCGCCGACCGAGTAACTGGTTATATGGTGCCAACCGTCGTGGGCATAGCGGTTGCCACCATGGTGCTTTGGCTGATTTTTCCTGGATTTTTTATGTCCATTGTCGAATGGGGTGAGCCGTTCCTGCCCTGGATCAACACTGAATTGAGTCCTGTTACTCTGGCTATCTATTCGGGCATTGCTGTACTCGTAATCTCTTGTCCCTGTGCCCTTGGCCTCGGCACGCCTACCGCTTTGATGGTTGGCAGCGGCATGGGCGCGGAAAACGGTGTGCTGATCAGGAGTGGTGAAGCGATCCAGACCATTAAGGATGTTCATACCATCGTCTTCGACAAGACCGGCACCATCACCAAAGGCAAGCCGGAGGTCACTGATATTGTAGTGCTCAAGGAGCAGGGCGCGGTAGAAAGTGAAGAGGCACTGCTGCAACTGGCGGCCTCGGTCGAAGCCGGGTCTGAACATCCACTCGGGCAAGCGATTGTCAAAGGCGCGAAGGAAAGAGGCATCGCACTGATTGCCCAGCAGGATTTTGAGGCGATAACCGCCAAGGGCGTCAAAGCGCTTCTTGATGGCAAGGAAGTTATGGTTGGCAGCACCAAACTGATGGTGGACGTTGGCCTGGACACCGCGGTCGAAATTGAAATGACGCGCCTTGAGGACGAGGCAAAGACGGCGATGCTGGTGATCGTTGAGGGGCAGCCTTCCGGCATCATCGCTGTGGCTGATACGTTGAAGGATGACTCTGTTCAGGCGATAAAGGCGCTGGAGGAGCTTGGTATCAGAACCGCGATGATCACCGGCGACAACAAAAGAACCGGTGAAGCGATAGCAAGGCAAGTCGGGATCAGTCGGGTGCTGGCCGAGGTGATGCCCGAGGACAAGGTGGCCGAAGTCAGACGACTGCAGGAGGAGGTAGGCATCGTCGCCATGGTGGGCGACGGAATCAATGACGCTCCGGCCCTGAAGCAGGCCAATATCGGTATCGCCATTGGTACCGGGACTGATATCGCCATCGAGTCTTCCGATATCACCCTGGTGCGCGGTGATCTCAGTTCCGTCGTGACCGCCATCAAGCTCTCACACGCCACATTCAATAAGATCAAGCAGAACTACTTCTGGGCATGGTTCTATAACGGCGTTGCGATTCCTCTGGCAGCTGTTGGACTTTTACATGCGATGGTAGGTGTGGCGGCCATGGCCTTTAGTTCAGTGAATGTTGTCTGGAACTCCCTGCGTCTCAGAAAAGCGAAGATACAGATGAGTGAATAATCACGTCGGCTAAATTAGCGCTTTCAAGTTTGATACCGAAGGAGTGATTGTATGCATGGTGATACCGGATATGCCTATGGGATGTGGATCGTTGCGGCCTTTAATATAGGCATTTTTCTCTTTTTTATATTGAGCTTTATCAAACCGAGGGGCAGTCAGGAGTGGCGCAGTATGGGGGTCGTAACCGCTTTTCTGGTTGCACTGTTTGCCGAGATGTACGGCTTTCCGTTGACGATTTATCTGCTCACCGGCTGGTTAGGGGATGCATATCCGGCGTTGCAACCTTTCAGTCATAAGTTCGGTCATCTGTGGGTAGTGGTGTTCGGTGGTTCCGACCTCGCCTGGGCAATCGTGATGGGGCTGAGTCTGGTGCTGATGGTGATGGGGTATCTGTTGCTCTCAAAAGGGTGGACACAAATACATGCAGCCCGAGGTGGTCTGGTGACAGATGGTATTTATGCCTATGCACGCCATCCTCAATATACGGGGCTGTTCCTGGTCATTATCGGTTTTCTGGTGCAGTGGCCAACGCTATTGACCGTCATCATGGCTCCTATACTTCTTCTTGCCTATGTGCACTTGGCCAGAGTTGAAGAGAATCGTTCCGTCGCTGAGTTTGGTGAAGCTTACGAAGACTATGCTCGCCACACTCCCGCTTTTTTTCCACCCATCAAACGGTGGGAGGCTTTTCTAACGGTGCAAGTGAATGATGAGGATGAGCGGCGACGACCTAATAATAGTCGTTAACAGAATTATTTTAGGAGGTGGTTTATGGAAGGCTTAGGTTCATTCTTACTCTTTGCGGTTCTGTTTTTTCTCATGATGCGCTACGGCTGTGGCGCGCACATGATGCACGGCCATGGTGGTCATGGTCACTCCCATCGTGGTGGAGGAAGAAGACATATCGACCCGGTATGCGACATGGAGGTCGAAGAGGATCAGGGCTACGGCAAAATGTATCACGGGACGCTCTACCGTTTTTGTTCAAAGAGTTGCCTCGATAAGTTCGATACCGATCCAGAGCAATACCTAAACAAAGAACGGAGAGAAGTATCATGACATGTTGCTATCATAGACAAGGTATATCATTGCTAGGCGTAGGTCATGCAACCAGTTTGACTCTGGCGATTAGTTTTACGCTCTGTGTCGTGTTCGATCTGTTTTTTCCAGAACACGCCATGTATGAAAGCTGGCAAAAATTATTGCCTGGATTTGAATGGATTAGTTGGGGAAGTTTCTTTCTCGGCTTGATTGAAGCCTATGGTTATGGCTGGTTCTTCGCTCTGATATGGGTACCGATCTACAACTTTGTTGTATTGGGTGGTCGAAGCAAGGAAGGTGGTGAGGAGTTAACTGAGCGGTAGGGGGGGCGACAGTTGTACCAGATTATAGGTACTCCCTCGCCCCGCTAGGCTCTTAATTTGTTAGATATCAATACTTACATGTTTATCGTAAAAAACCATATCCTTCTGGATCAGGCTCAACATAGGCTTTTATTGATCTTTTATCTAATATTCCTTCTGGAGCCAGTCCACTGAGATTTATGGGTGAGTTCGTTGTATCGAACTTCCATGAGAATTCGCGTTTACCATTCGCAGTTTTGACGATGAACTTTACTTTTTGCTCTTCCCACACATTGACCCAGCGTGTCGATGAGTCGATGGTAATCGTTCGAGTGGCACTGTTATCGTGGATCGGCGTACCTAAGTTAGGATTTACAGAAGGATGATCTGCGAAAGCCACCCCGGAAATGGCAAAGGCTCCAATGAGAATGGGAGCCACTGTTTTGAGTGGAGTTATCATGATTAGATTCCTCTTTTGTCTGCGGATTTACACTCTGCCGCTCTACGACATTAACAATATTTTAGTTAAACCATCCTGACATTATGGTGACGCGGATATTACGGTTGGGTAATGAAATATGTGCTCGATTTACGGGGGGTATTGGTGAATAAGGTTAAATAAATTCATCAGGAAGTAAGCAAGGGACCGACAAACCTTTCCTCTTGTCAGGGAGTCGATAGTTTATGAATGATCGCTATGTCTATTGAGCTGCCATTTGTGATGGGGTGATTCTAAGCAGATTCAAAACTCTGGGAGTTGAAGCTTATAAAACCGCCAAACAAAACGTTTGGCGGCATAGTCGATTACTCCTTCTCAGTTGATTAATTGTTTAGCCAAAGCAACTTCAATGGAGTCACCATCCTGATTGAGCACATCCAATCCAGTATCCGGCATATCACCGGAGGTAGATTGGCTGACTGCAATCTTCTTAGCCATCAGTGATAGACACGCCATTTGTGCCGATCCGCTGTAGCCAAGAAAGTAGACATCCACAGGTTCTTTCTGGCCAATACGCCATGAACGGCGAGCAGCTTGTTGAAGTGTGTAGACGTTGTAGCCCGACTGGAGAAACACGATAGTCGGAAAGTCCAACAGATCCAGACCAGTCTTGACGAGTTCAGGGTTAGTGATAATCACATCCACCCCGCGCTCTACCTGATCACAAATCCAATCTTCCCGCTTACATGTCCCCACTGTTGCTCGCAGTACCGCAGTCTTAAACCCTTCGGCCTCCAGCAGACTTTTCAGCCGAGTGGTGGTGTTCCGGGTGCCAGTGTAGGTGGTGTAAACCAACACACGACGGCCACGGGCTTTTTCTGCCTTACATAGTTGAATCAACTCCTCCTCTTTGGGGGAAGGTTCATCACCTATGACTGAGGGCACAAACGCCAACAGTTGACGAGTACGTGGATGCTTCACTACCTCCTCACGAAAGCAGCAATCCGGCCACGCCAGCAGGCAGTTCAATACAACACCTAACAGGCTGGTGTCACCACTGCGTAAAGCGCTTTTCAACGCATCAGTCAGTGTTGACTCAAGTGCTGAGTATCGCTCGGCTTGTTCTGCTTCCATTGCGACTTCCGTGAAGTGCTCGTTGTAGGGCGGCAACACATTGTCACCGATATCCTTGAGCTTCAAGAAAGCCGTAAAAGGCAGTACATAACGCGCAACACCCAACGGGCCAAAGCCCGGTGCTTTTTGAGTACGTACAGAAACACTCTTACCACGAGCAGTACGATGGTTTTTAGCGTCGGTCTCCTTATAGATATCTTTCAGGATTCCATGATTCCGTATAAACGCCATTGCCGCCGTGCTCAACGTGCCACTCTTAGGATTGAAGCGGAAACCATCCTCGATCATCCTCCGTGGCATAATGCGCCACAGTAGAAAAAAGAGATCGTCCGCATAGCCACCCATGAGTGTGCCGGTAAGCAGTAACACCTTACGTACTTTATTCGCCAACACGCCCATGGCTTGCCCCTGAGCAGAGTTGTCATTCTTATATTCGTGCCCCTCATCGATGATGAGTAGCGCGAAGTAGCCATCAGGAAGATAGCGTTTTATGAACTCCGTTGGTTGATAACCGCCTTGACCAAAGGATATTTCCAGTGACGCTATAGAGCGCTCCATGCGCGTTGCCTGCCGATCAGTGAAGACTAACTCACCTTCATCATCCATCAGATTGATGAACTCATAAAGATTGTCTCCAAGCATTCCAGAGAGTAACTCTTCTCCAAAACACCCAATCAGCTTCTCCGCTGTCTTTTTGCCGATGGTTGGCAATTGACACATGGCATCGATAAGCAATTCGCGACGACTCTTTTGGCGACGACCTGGCCGAACCAATGTCCACAGTGGTTCGCTACACTCCGCGCACCACTGTTGTCGGTCAGCACCATGTTTAAACAACACCGCAGTCAAC
>Ga0316204_10004669_pt1 | contig 24151 bp, 24 predicted proteins | sample 6monrhotite_MG_2_FD_205661 | JGI IMG/M metagenome (GOLD analysis project Ga0316204, IMG submission 205661) | Microbial mat bacterial communities from mineral coupon in-situ incubated in ocean water Damariscotta River, Maine, United States -... | ecosystem: Environmental > Aquatic > Marine >... | reverse complement strand
AGTTGGTTGAGCAGTATCAGCTCAAAAAGCGAGTCCGTATACCTAAACATATTTTACAGTTAGGCAGTCAACGTAGGCGCCTGCGAAGCATTGTCGAGATCATTGATTATCTTAGTGATAACAGGGTGTTGTTGGTTTTTAGCGGCGCTGAAGAGCCAACAGCAGTGAATTTTGCATCATTAGATGAGAAAACTGCATTTATAGAAATACTGATGGGCCGATTACCTATTCCTAGGCGAACGTTTGAGGTTGAGAAGTTAATTGGAAACCAAGCGCTGTATATTCTTGCTGCTGCGATGTCCTTGGCGTTAGGTGGAATGTACTGGTCAATGGAATATGCCTTGATCGCTTCCGCAATAATTGGTGTTGTTATGACGCTGCCTTTGGTGAGGTATGCCATAAAGGGGCCCAGAATGTATGAGATTTATAGTTTTATATGAGATAGTGAGGACGTAACTGTGCGCTGCGTTGAAAAACGCAGATTCGGCCTCGGGGGGTTCTACGCTTTTCGGGGCTTTTTTATGTCTATGATTTATCCAGTAAGCTCTTTAACGTCACCCAGACAGTGTCCAGTATTTTTGGTTGGGCCTTGGCGGTCGGGTGCAATCCGTCGGCTTGAAACAAGCTTGGGTCATTTTCAAAGCCTTTCAATAAATAAGGAGTGAAAGCCAGTTGCTTGTCCCGGGCTAATTGCTCGAATACGCGATGAAAACGCTGATTAACAAAAGGGCCAAAGTTTGGTGGGAGGCGTATGCCTATTAGTTGGACGCGTGCATCTGTTTGCGATAACTCAACCATTTGTTGCAAGTTGCTGCGCATAGACTTTAAAGACAGGCCTCTTAACCCGTCGTTGGCACCAAGCGCAATGATAACGATACTGGGTTGATGGCGTGTGAGCTGCTGCTTTAACCGCGTTGCGCCGCCACTGCTTGTTTCACCGCTGATGCTGGCGTTGATCACTTTATGTGGGTAGCGCTGGATAGTGAGTCTTTCTTGTAACAAACTGACCCAGCCTTTCTCTGTTTTAATGCCATGGGCAGCACTGAGGCTATCACCCATAATTAAAATGGTGGGGTTGGCAAAACTCTGGCCGCTAATACAGGTCAGAGCTAACACGCAAATACTTAATACTAAATTTCTTATCATGACTACGATTGAAACGAATTCACCAGCTGTTGTATTAAATGTGTCTAATTTGGCTAAGCGCGTGACCAGCCCTGAGGGGCCCCTGGTTTTGCTTAGCGATATTAATCTTACCATTCATGCAGGCGAAACGGTGGCGGTAGTTGGTGCGTCAGGCTCAGGCAAATCGACCTTACTTGGTATTTTGGCGGGCTTGGACGTACCGAGTGAAGGTGAGGTGGAGGTTGATGGAACGAACCTTTTTAATTTGGATGAGGACGGTCGCGCCGTGCTGCGCGCCGAAAAAGTGGGTTTTGTTTTTCAGTCTTTTCAGTTGCTTTCTAATTTTACCGCCTTAGAAAATGTCATGTTGCCGTTAGAGCTAGCGGGTCGTACCGATGCGCAGGCACGGGCGACCCAGGTGTTAAGTCAGGTTGGCCTAGCGCATCGTCTACTGCATTACCCCAAACAGTTGTCTGGCGGCGAACAGCAGCGCGTAGCTGTGGCAAGGGCGTTTGCGCCTAGCCCCAAGGTGTTGTTTGCCGATGAACCAACGGGAAATCTAGATCATCGTACAGGTTTAAAAATCATTGATTTATTGTTTGAACTTAATGCTGACTCAGGTACGACCTTGATTTTGGTGACGCATGACAACAGCTTGGCTGCACGCTGTCAGCGCCAACTTGAATTAATTGAAGGTCGCCTTCAGGTTGGTAAATTAGCATGATGTCCTCGACGATCGGTCTAGCCTGGCGGATGTTACGCCGCGATTGGCGTGCAGGCGAAATGCGAGTATTGGCCATCGCGCTTGTCATTGCGGTCGCAGCGGTGACGTCGGTCAATGTGTTTACTGATCGGATCGAGCAGGGTCTGGAGCAGCAGGCCAATGCGTTGTTGGGGGCAGACTTGGTGATTGATTCGGCCAGCCCTATATCCGATGCTTATGCTGGTGAGGGATTGTCGCAAGGGCTGGATATTGTTCATTCGCGTGCGTTCCCCAGTATGGTCATGACCGAGGATGACAGTCAGCTTGTTGCGCTCAAAGCGGTATCTGATGGCTATCCTCTGCGAGGTGTCTTGCGTATTACCGAGCAACTTTTTGCTCCCGACCATGAAACCACTGACGTGCCCACGCCAGGCACTGTGTGGGCTGACCCACGTCTATTAATAGAATTGAATTTGAACGTAGGGGATCGCTTGATGGTTGGGGCGCTAACATTGCCTATCGCCGCCGTTTTAACGTCCGAGCCGTCTCGCGCCTCAGGTAATTTGTTTGCGCTGGCACCAAGGCTGCTGATTCATTTAGATGATTTGGAGGCCACGCAACTTATCCAGCCAGCCAGCCGTTTGAAATATCAGCTATACCTTGCGGGTGATGAAGCGACAGTTACCAAATTTCGTCCAGAGCTAGAAAATAAACTACAGCCTGGCGAGCGTTTATTGGGCATCGAGGATGGTCGCCCTGAAGTCCGTAAGGCCATGGAGCGGGCCCAGCGTTTCCTTAGTCTAGCTGCGTTAGTGAGTGTGGTGCTGGCGGGTGTGGCAGTGGCCATGGCGGCCCAGCGTTTTGTGAGTCGCCACTTGGATCACTGTGCGGTGATGCGCTGCATTGGTGCGACGCAGCCGATGATTTCAAAACTCTACACTAGTCAACTGCTAGTGCTTGGTTTGGTGGCTAGTGCTGTGGGAGTGTTGTTGGGGTACGCCTCACAGGCCGTGCTAGTGAGTGTGTTGGGGGATTTGATTGGTGCGAGTTTGCCCGCTCCTTCATTCAAACCTGCGCTTTGGGGTGAATTGACCGGTCTAATTACCCTGCTCGGATTTGCTTTGCCGCCCTTAATACGCTTGAAAAATGTTCCCGCCTTGCGTGTGCTTCGACGGGACTTGGACGGTGCAAGCATGAGCGCTTGGTTGGTTTATGCGGTGGGAATTATTGCGCTTGCTGTTGTGGTGTTTTTGCAGATTGGCGATGTCAAATTATCGGCCCTAGCCTTAGGCGGTACAGCGCTCACCTTTGTTGTTTTGGCTTTGTTCGCTTATGGTTTAGTCAGCGTGATTAGAGCGATGGGGCACAAAAAAATGGGTATTGCTTGGCGCTTTGGTTTAGCAGGCATTGCTAGGCGTCCGGCCGTCAGTGTGGTGCAAGTGGTGGGTTTTGGCTTGGGCATTATGGCCTTGTTGTTACTGGGCTTGGTGCGAGCCGATCTGTTAGGCCAGTGGCAAGAGCGTGTGCCTGTTGATGCCCCGAATCGATTCCTTATTAACATACAGCCTCAACAGGTTGACGCGATGAAGGCCTTTCTGGTGCAGCGAGGGGTTACGGGCGTTGACCTTCACCCCATGATTCGTGCTCGGTTGATTGCTCACAATGGGGAAGTGGTTGAAGCGCAGGCTTATGACAACGATCGAGCTCAGCGTCTTGCTAATCGCGAATTTAATATCTCCTGGGCTGCAAATTTACAAAAAGACAATGAGTTAGCGCAAGGCGAGTGGTGGCAGGGGGATGACGCGTTGAATTCGTTATTATCGGTTGAAGTCGGTATTGCACAAAGTTTAGGCTGGCATCTTGGTGATACGGTTAGTTATCGAGTTGCAGGCCAGGAGTTCACTGGGCGAATATATAATTTACGCCGGGTGAATTGGGATTCGTTTCAGGCTAATTTTTTCGTCATCGGCACGCCTGCCTTATTGGAAAAATATCCCGCCACTTATATCACTAGTTTTTATCTACCTGATGCGCAGTCTTTAGTATTGAATGAGTTGGTGCGTGAATTCCCAAATATCACGGTAATTGATGTGGCAACGATGATGAATCAAGTCCGAATGATTATCGAACGCGTGACCTTGGCGGTAGAGTATGTTTTTGGTTTTACTCTCCTAGCAGGGTTGATGGTGATGTATGCAGCGGTGCATGCTAGCTTGGATGAGCGTATTCGAGAAACCGCAGTATTGCGTACCTTGGGTGCGCGTCGCAAACAACTGTTACAGGGGTTGATAACGGAGTTTGTAAGTTTAGGTTTGTTAGCTGGCACTGTTGCCGCGACAGCGGCCACACTGATCGCTTATATTTTATCTACCCATGTGTTTGAATTGCCTTTCGAGTTGAATATGTCTATTTGGGTAATCGGTGTCATTTGTGGTGCTTTAGGTATTGGTGTTGCGGGAACATTAAGTATTCGACATATATTAGGCCGTCCTCCGTTACAAAGTTTACGAGGCTAACTTGGGTTTGTACTGCAGGCTTTTAGTTAATTTAATGATTGTGACCCGATGTATTGCTACCTATATCAATAAGTGCCCGTTATTTATTACCAAATACTCGCAGTGGATAGGTGGGTGCTGGCTAGTAATATTTAATGTGATGATTTTAAATCGGATGGGCGTCTACTGTACTGAGTGATATGGCTAAGATAATGGTATCGCTTATTGTTTAACCAAAACCAGTTTTTTGAATCATTAGCAAGATAGCTTGTGTTAAATAAACCGTCTTTCTATTAACCATTAGTAATGGTTGCTGGTCCTGATGAACCTAATTAGATACTGCTTATACAGCGTTTGGCGAGTTTAAATTTATTGTAGCTTAGCAATAAATGACGCTATTTCTAGATCTGTATGGTTGGTATTTATTGTGCTGATTTGGCTGTTGTCTATCCAATCGAACAAATAACGTGTGTCGAGTCTATGCCATATTTCACCGCTACTGGTTATATGTTCATTGTTTGTTCAGCATATAAGGATACATGAGTCGTGTCGGAATAAATTCCAATCGTTTCAATGGTCTTATAAGCGATAAATGGGGATGAATCTTATTTTTTATCGACTCTGTCTATGTGATACATAGATATTATCTATTCTTTAAAAATATGTTCTGAATTTGGGCTAAAAGATAGATGCTTATACTATATATATGGTCGACTGTTGTTAAAAAAAGACAGGTATAGAGTAGAGTCTATGTGGGATATATTTTCTATCGATTAGCCACGTTCCTTGCCTGCCTATATTCTCCTACACCAAGAACTAGCAACCACTTCGATTAACAACTGTAGGAGATAAAAATGGCCAAATATGATGCCGGTGTAAAAGAATATCGCGATCTTTATTGGGCGCCTGATTACGTGCCTCTGGATACTGACCTGTTGGCCTGTTTTAAGGTGATTGGGCAGGAAGGTGTGCCTCGTGAAGAAGTTGCTGCTGCGGTAGCTGCTGAGTCTTCAACGGGCACATGGTCCACTGTATGGTCTGAATTGTTGACTGATCTTGAGTTCTATAAAGGTCGTACATATCGTATTGAAGACGTTCCTGGCGACAAAGACGCTTTCTATGCGTTTATCGCTTATCCTCTGGATTTGTTCGAAGAAGGTTCAGTTGTTAACGTACTGACTTCTTTGGTCGGTAACGTATTCGGTTTTAAAGCCTTGCGTTCTCTACGTCTGGAAGATATCCGTTTCCCAATCGCATACATCAAGACTTGTGGTGGTCCACCAGCTGGTATCCAGTTGGAGCGTGATCGTCTAAACAAGTACGGTCGTCCATTGTTGGGTTGTACCATTAAACCTAAGTTGGGTCTGTCTGCTAAAAACTACGGTCGTTCAGTATACGAATGTCTACGTGGTGGTCTTGATTTGACTAAAGATGATGAAAACATTAACTCTCAGCCGTTCATGCGCTGGCGTGATCGTTGGGACTTTGTTGCTGATGCTATTCATAAGGCAGAACGTGAAACTGGTGAGCGTAAAGGTCACTACCTGAATGTTACTGCTTCTACTCCAGAAGAAATGTATAAGCGTGCCGAGTACGCAAAAGAATTGGGTATGCCAATTATTATGCATGACTTCCTGACGGGTGGTTTTACTGCCAATACAGGTCTGGCTAACTGGTGTCGTGAAAATGGCATGCTGCTGCATATCCATCGTGCAATGCACGCTGTAATCGATCGTAACCCTCATCACGGTATCCACTTCCGCGTATTGGCCAAGTGTCTGCGTCTGTCTGGTGGTGATCAGCTGCACACGGGTACTGTTGTAGGTAAGTTGGAAGGTGATCGTCAGTCAACACTAGGTTTCGTAGATCAGTTACGTGAGTCTTTTGTGCCTGAAGATCGCAGTCGCGGTATTTTCTTCGACCAGGACTGGGGTTCAATGCCTGGCGTATTCGCAGTTGCTTCTGGTGGTATCCATGTATGGCATATGCCTGCACTGCTGAATATCTTTGGTGATGATTCTTGTTTGCAGTTCGGTGGTGGTACCCAGGGTCACCCATGGGGTAACGCAGCGGGTGCATGTGCAAATCGTGTTGCTCTTGAAGCTTGTGTTAAAGCTCGTAACGAAGGTCGTGACCTTGAGCGTGAAAGTAAGGATATCCTTGCTGGTGCTGCTAAGCATAGCCCAGAGCTGGCTGTTGCGATGGAAACCTGGAAAGAAATCGTGTTTGAATTCGACACAGTTGACAAGCTTGACGTTCAATAAGCGACTCGCTTCGAATTAATACGCGTTTCAATACAAATTTTAAAGAGGAAAAATCATGTCTGTAATAGGTGATTACCAAACTAAAAATACGCTGGAGACTTTCGGTTTCCTACCAGCGTTTACTCAGGAAGAAGTTTACGCGCAAATCAACTACATGTTAGCGCAAGGTCTGACGCCAGGTATCGAGCACGAAGCTCCAGAAAATGCCATGGATCACTACTGGACTATGTGGAAACTACCATTCTTCGGTGAAACTGATCTGAATAATGTAGTTAACGAACTGGAATCTTGTCGTCGTGAGTATCCTGATCACAATATCCGTTTGACCGGCTACGATAACTACACCCAATCTCAGGGCGTAAACTTTGTAGTGTTCAAAGCGCAAGGCTCTACTCGCGCTTGGTAAGTGAGTGATTTCGGTGTGGGAACTTTCCCACACCGAATCTGATTCTGGTTTTAAGAACGGATGGGAAATAATATGGCAAGCCAACAGCAAACAGGTCGTGCTGCCTCTAGGGCACGCCGACAAATGCAGGTGAACGGTAAGTCTCGTTCAGCTGCTGCTACTGCGCCTACCCGTCAGCCTAAGCGTAAACCGGTTCCTGCTGCGAATCCAACACCTGCGCCAGCTCCACAAGCTGCTGCTACTGTTGTGTCAAACTTTACTGCTCCTGCCCCTAATATGCCTAAGCCAAGGCCAGCTCAAAAGAGCGCTTCGCGTCTGCGTCGTGAATCTTTGGCGAGTCGTGGTAAGCAGGCGGATAGAAGCAGTGATCGTAAACGTGATAGCGAAATGGCGTTAAAGCGTCGTTCTGCAGCGGAAGCTAAAGCGTCCGAAGGCAACTGTGGTTGCGGTGGTCCATGCTGTCAAGAAGCTGAAGCGAAAGTTTCGGCGGCAGCGGCTCCGGCACCTTCGTCGAATATGCCTGCTTCTTCTCATAGTGTTAAAACGAAGAGAAGGGCGGTAGTGAGTGCTAGTAGTACTGGTCGCATGTTGTCACGTGCGCGTCGTGCTGCGATGTCTGGTCGTGGTAAGGCTGGGCTGGATGCGCATGGTAAGAGCAATTCATCTGCTTCGTTAGCGCGTCAGGCTAATCCCGAAATCTCGGGGCGTGATCTCGCTCGTGTAGTTCGTGAATCACGGAGTAAGGGTGGTTCTCGTGGTAGTGCTTCTGGTGTACCGACACGTACTCGTCGTCCTCGTAATGCGGCTGAAGCGAAAGCTATTAGCGGTACTAAAGTAGGGCACACCGAAAAGTTGACTGGTGATGAGGCGGGTTTGTGCCACTCAGGTGTGACTGGTACAAACTACATGGCTTCTGAAGTTTTTGAAAAGTTCTGTCAGGGCGAAGCACCAAAAGCTCCTAAGAAAGTTGAAATTTCAGAAACGTTGCGTGGCGGCAAGCTAACTAGCGGCGGAAAAGTCGGTAGTGCTGACAAGTTAACAGGTGTTGAAAGTGGTAGTTGTCGAGAAGTGACAGGAAGTGAGTACTTGGGACGTGAGCATTTCGCGCAACAATGTGAAGCGACTCCTGAACCTTCGGTAGCAAAGGTTAGTCACTCTCAAACGGCACGCGGTATGGTGATTTCTGGCCCAAAGTCTAGTCGTTCTGACAAGGTCTCCGGTAACGAACGCGGAACTTGTAAGGCGGTAAGCGGAACACCTTACGCAGGTGAAGAGGCTTTCGAGTCCTTTTGCACAACACAAGAGCAGCGCGAAACGCGTATGCGTAGTGTTATGCCTGCAAAAGGAAACGCGGGTAAAGATATTAGTGGGCTGCAGCCAGGTTTGATTGGCAAGCAAATGACAGGTACTGAGGAAGGTGCGTGTCAAATTGTTAGTGGCACGCCTTATCTTGCTGCATCTGAAGTTAAAGACGTATGTGGTGCTGAACCAGCTCAGGTTGGTGAGGCTGATTTCCCACAGTCCTTAAACGGTACCGATGTGGTTGGTGGTGAATTCAGTGTGTTGCCTACTGTGGTATCCGCTGTTGAAACAACTGGTGTCGCTCCGGCAGCTCCCACTGTTAGTAGGGGTGTAACTGGCTCTGGCTATGATGGTGTCGGTGCGGTAACGGGTGCCTTTTCCATGGGTAAAGGCAAGGTTAGTGGTACTGAAGATAGTCGTTTAGGTACTCGTTCCGGCAATGTGATAACAGTTGAAACTAAGCCTGTTGAAAACGAAGCGCAACAAGCGACTCGTATTACAGGTGAAGGTATCGAAACTGGTTTAAATATTACTGGGGACGATTGGGATCGTGGTGATCGAGTTACAGGTACCGAGGGCAGTTCAGCTCAACGTAATCCGACTCGACGCGGCCCAATGAGCGCTATGCATCAGGTAGAGCAAAAACGTGACCCAAAAGTAGAGCGTCCTTCTGCTAATGTAACTGGCGGTAGTGGCGGATCACAAGGTACAGCAGTGACTGTATCCGGTGGTGCTCGCGGGTAATCGTAAGGCGAAAGTCTAAGTGTAAGGAGTGCAGGCTTTGCCTGCCTCCATACTCTAAATCAAGAATTTAACTAAGAATTTTATACGGACGGATTAGGATGTTGGCAGCTAAACAGCAAGGTCGTGGCAAGCAGCAAAGGTCTCAGCGTGTTCGCACCGCTGCGGATGCTATGCGTCGCAATCGTGCGGGCTTGCCCAAGGTCGCATCTGGGGCTTCTAGCGTGAACGTGGGTGGGAATCATCCATTTAGCCTTGGTGCAGAGAATATCCGTTTGCATCAGTACGAAAGTCGTAGCAAACAAGCTTTCGATAAAATTGAAGAAGTATTGCGCCATGTCGCTCAATATCAACACAGAGTCGATTTTGTTTCGCAAGCGCAACAAATTGCTCAACAAGAGCTTGGCTTTACATTACCGGAGCACTTGTTGAATAACACATGGATTGCTTCGCTTGATATGAAAGCGATGTATGCATGGTGTGTGTTTGAAACTTTTAAGCTTTTTGCTAATGAGTTTTATAACGATAAACCGTTGGATCAGCAGCATGACTCTGAGTTTCAAGGGTTCCTAGAGAGTTGTGGTTTTCATACATTGGATTTTTCACCTTGTGCAGATGGGCGCTTGGCTCATATTGTGCGTTATGTGTTGCGTATACCTCATCGAGGTGTGCGTCGTAAATCCTACGCCGGCGCGATGTTTGATGTTGAAGATAGCCTTCAAAAATGGGTGGAAACAGAATTATTTCGCCATCGTGAAGGAAAGCCGAATTCTGCCAATGACGCAACTCGTTATTTAAAGGCAGCGGTTTATCACTATAGTAGCAGTCAGCCAGATGTAGAAGGTTGTGCGGCTCATGGAAGCGATTCAGTCAAAGCTGCGAAGGGTGCGCTTTCCCGTTTGTCGGCGTTTCAAGAGGGTGTACAAAACAGCTTTTGTTGTGGTGCATCCATTGATTTATTGTTGATTGGTATTGATACCGATAATGATTCGATCCGCATTCATCTGCCTGATGAGCAGGGGAATATTGATGGGGATCTCTATGTTGATGCCATGGAAGTTTTTGAAGTAACGCGTTATTCCTCTGCTCAAAATGGAGAGCAGGTGGTTTCTGATTATGTTGAGCAAACAGCTGTATCAAATAATGTTTCGCCACAGCCAGGTATGCTGAAATTAATTAGTAAACTGTTGATGAATAATTTATCTCAAATTGATTACGTTAAGACCTACTTCAGGGGGTGTTACACCGATATTGGCCATCAAGAACGTTTTATCGGAATGGGTATTGGCTTTGAAGAAGTGCAGCTGCGCAATTTGACTTATTTCGCTTATTTAAAAACAGTCGAGCAAGGTGCTAAAGATTTAGACGTGGGCATAAAAATATTCACTGGCCTGAATATCAATCGTGGCCTGCCCGCACCAGTGATTATTCGTTATGATTATCACGGCAATGTACCAGGCGCTCGAGATCGCGCTGTTAACCGTTGTAAATGTTTGAATGAAGCGATGAATAACCGTTTTCCTGAACAGGCGAAAAATGGTTTGTTACATACATTGTTGGTGGTCAGAGACTGTAATGTAGAAGATAGCATTGAGGTTATTTCTAGCTCTGTAGATCAACCCGTCAATGATGGAGGTCACTAATGAAAATTTTTCAGGTCGAAAAGCCATTAGTCGCAACTAACCGTATCGCAGCTATGGCTCATAAGCATCTACAGGTGGTGGTGGACGGTGGTAGCAAAATGGTCGCCGTAGATGCTGTGGGTGCTGCACCTGGTGATTGGGTTCTTTGTGTAGGTAGTTCGGCTGCACGTGATGCTGCTGGGTATAAAGAGTATCCGTCTGATTTGACTATTGTTGGCATAATTGATAACTGGCCGCCAAAGGAGGACTGATGGAAATTTTTCAGGTCGTTGGTTCTCTAGTTTGTACGCAACGACACCCTGGAATGAATAATTTGCCTCTTCGAGTGCTCAAAGACCGGAAAGGTAAGTTCGCGGTTGCAGTAGATACAATAGGAAGCCGTGAAGGTAACTGGATTTTTACCATTAGTGGCTCAGCGGCACGCTTAGCACTTGATGACAAGAAGATTTTAACGGATTTGACCATCGGTGGTGTGATCGAATCTTGGGAATAATGGTAATACGAAATACGGGTTTTCTTCTTTGTCTAGTCAATATTTGAAGAAGAAGGCAATGAATCAAAAACACTCTAATTGGAGATAATATAATGGCAAATGAATACGGTATCGCATTGGGCATGATTGAAACTCGTGGCTTGGTTCCTGCTATTGAAGCGGCTGATGCCATGACTAAATCTGCTGAGGTTCGTCTGGTTGGTCGTGAATTTGTTGGCGGTGGTTACGTAACTATCTTGGTTCGTGGTGAGACTGGTGCCGTTAATGCTGCAGTTCGTGCTGGTGCTGACGCATGTGAACGTGTTGGTGATGGCCTTGTAGCTGCGCATATCATTGCTCGTCCACACAAAGAAGTGGAGAGCGTTTTGCCTATGGGTAGAACGTCTGACTAAACGTCAATTTTTGACTTTTATTTTTAACTTTTATTTTTAACTTTTATTTTTTGAATGTTTGAGGAGTTATAGCAATGGCTAACGAAGCTTACGGTATTGCACTAGGTATGATTGAAACTCGCGGTTTAGTGCCTGCGATTGAAGCGGCTGATGCCATGACTAAAGCTGCAGAAGTGCGTTTAGTTGGGCGTGAGTTTGTTGGTGGTGGTTACGTAACTATCTTGGTTCGTGGCGAAACTGGCGCAGTTAACGCCGCTGTTCGTGCTGGCGCTGACGCATGTGAGCGTGTAGGTGATGGTCTAGTAGCTGCGCACATCATTGCTCGTCCACACAAAGAAGTTGAGTCAGTGTTGAGTAACAGTGGCACGCAAGACCGCTCTTAATATTTAAGAGTAAAATTTACCGGGTGAGGGTTAGTGATCTCTGAAATAATGAAGGGTAGCCTTATTCCCTCACTCGGTTATTTATGCAGGAATTAGCATGGCCTACGCAACTACAGATCCAAAAGTTCTTGGCTATTTAGGGCGTGCATTGAGCTTAGAGCTCACAGCCGTGCAACAGTACCTCACCTTATCTCGCTTGTTAGTGTTGCGTGGATTTGAGGAAATAGCACAGAATTTTAAACATGAAGCACAGGAAGAAATGGTTCATGTTGAACGAATTATTAGCAGGATGTTGGTTCTGGGTGCCGCGCCTAATGCCACGCAACTGCGACCAGCCCGATTGGGTAATTCGCTGCCCGCGTTGATCGCCAGTGCGCAGTCCCTAGAGGCAGAGATAGTTTTGTTTTATGAGCAAGCAGTGAAACACTGTAGTCTCGCAGATGATTTCGATAATCGCCTCTTTTTTGAGCAGCTATTGAAAGAAGAGCGTGCTCATGTTGGTGCCATGGATGAGTGGCATCGGCAATATTCTAGCTCAAATATTTAATATTACAGAGATACTTAGGAGAATAGCGTTGGTTGAAAATTGGACCTTGCGCAAACGTCCGGTTCGTCTGGAGCGTCGCATTGATTTTGATAACTATGACCTAACTCGTGATTTTCTAGATCTGGCAGCAGAGTTGTCGGAAAAGGAAGGCCTTTACCCTGATATGAATTTTGGTCGTACTCACGTTAACATGACTATTCATGCAAATGATGGTGAGACCAATATGGATGAGTCTCAATTACGCTATGCGCAACAAATCAATAGTTTTGCCCCCAGTAATACAGTCAGTGCGTCTGTTGACGCCGAATATCACGTAGATAGGAGTTGATCATGAGTACGACTAAAGGAACTGCTGGTAGCACGCCTAAGACTAAGTCTGTGACTGCCACTGCCACAAAAAAGGCTGCAGCGGCTACAGCCAACGGAAAAGTATCACCTCAGAAAGCCATTGCAAAAGAACAGGTTGATGAGGGTTTACATTTTTCTTCAAAACGAGTTTGGCCTGATTAAGGCAATTCATTGAGTCATAGACTTGTGTTTATGTAGGCCTTGGAAAGTATTTATTCGGTCCACAATGGAAAATATAGTTAAATTGTGTGATTGCTAACTGCGACAAGTGATGCAGTGTACTGGCCAGGAGCCGGAGGAATTTTATGTCTAGTCTGAATAATTTATTAATACCCGCGGTGCTCTTTTTTGCCCTTGGTGCTATTGCAAGAATCATTAAGTCAGATTTACGCTTTCCGCCCGATTTGGCGAAAGTGTTATCTATTTACCTGTTGATGGCTATTGGTTTGCATGGTGGTTATGAGCTTGCCAAGGCAGATTTAGTTATCGCAATGAACGCGATTATGTGGGCCCTGATACTTGGGTTTACAGTACCCATAGCCGGTTACTTAGCACTTATCATTACTCGCAAAGTAAGCCCTTTAGATGCGGCAGCGATATCAGCGCATTATGGCTCGGTGAGTGCGGGTACATTTCTTACGGCTATTGCTTTTCTTGATAGTAGCGGGATCGAGTACGAGTCATATCCCCTCATTATGTTAGCCGTTATGGAGTCACCGGCTATTATTGTAGGCTTGTTACTGGCAGCGATGGCCCGTAAACAGTTGGCGGCGTCCAAACCCAGCGGTGAGGCAAAGGTGCTGGCAGCTGACGGAGAGAGTGAAGGGGAGACTAAATTTAGTCATTTATTGCGTGAAGCCTTTACTAATGGCAGTGTTGTAGTTTTGATTGGGTCGATGGTAATCGGTGCAATAGCTCAGCCATCGGGTGTTCAGAAGCTGATGCCTTTCATTCATGAGATATTTATGGGTGTTTTGTGTCTATTTTTATTCGAAATGGGAATGGAGGCAGCCCGCCGGATTAAGGAGTTTAAAAAGGTTGGTTTAACTTTGGCCTTATTTGGTGTGGTTATGCCGCTGGTCGGAGGAACGATCGGAGCACTGGTTGGCCATTACGTACTAGATTTCAGTATCGGTGGTGCTACACTGGTGGCTGTTCTTGGTGCTAGTGCATCCTATATAGCTGTACCTCCAGCAATGCGCTTAGCCATACCTGAAGCGAATCCATCGTTCTATTTAACGCTATCGTTAGGTATTACATTTCCGTTTAACGTATTAGTCGGCATCCCACTCTATTATTGGTTTGTTCAGTATTTGGCTGGTGTGTAAAGATATAAGGTGAGGAAAATTTATGGCTAATTTATATCCGCACAAACTAGTTAATGTCGTTACTCTAGATGTGCTTCAGGATAAGCTTAAGGAGATGTTTCGTCGCCATGGTGTTAGTGGTTACACGATTATTCGTGTTACCGGCGAGGGAGACTCAGGTGAGTCTGCCGGTACATTAGACTTCGAAGCGAATATTATGATTAAAGTTATCATACCTGAGGAGAAGCTACAGCGTTTGCTTGATGGCCTTCAGAGGCAAATTGCTAAGGGTTATCATCTCACAATATTTGTATCTGATATTGAAGTGATCACACCTGAAAAATTTTCTACACCCCTGGAATAGCAGGTAACCTCGGTTTGTGTTACGCCGGAAGCTCCAGAAAAGCTAGAAACTATGCCAAAAACGCCTGAAGATCGAGAAATGCACCTGATGGGCGAAATGTCGGATCATTTGATCCGGCATCTTACTCTTCGGCAACTTCAAATATTTGAAGCTATTGTCCGCTTAGGGAGTTATACAAAAGCAGCTGAGGAGTTATTTTTGACTCAGCCGACGGTTTCTATGCAAATCAAAAAATTGACTGAAACAATTGGTTTGCCGTTGTTTGAGCAGGTCGAGCGTAAAACGCGCGCTACTGAAGTTGGTACGGAGCTCTATCAGGCATGCAAGGGCATGTTTGATACTCTGAGTAACTTGGAATCTTCAATAGCTAATTTTAAAGGTTTACGACGCGGTCGTCTTCGTTTGGGTGTCATTACAACGGCTCAGTATTTTGCACCTGAGATACTTGGAGGGTTTTGTGATGAGTATCCCGAGGTGGATGTTTCTCTGAAAGTGACTAATCGCGATCGGGTGCTGCATCGAATTAATCAAGGTGAAGACGATTTATACATCTTAGGACAAGTGCCGGAAGAAGCTGGATTAGTCTCTGTTCCCTTCGCGCCCAACCCTATGGTCGTCGTCGCGAGTAAAGAGCATCCGCTAACACGTGAGCGAAACATATCATTGGAACGGTTGGCACAAGAGCCGTTAATTTTGCGCGAACCAGGTTCAGGTATACGTGATACAACGATGCGTTTATTTGCGGAGCGCGAGTTAAGACCTATAGTGCGAATGGAATTAGGTAGTAATGAGGCGATAAAGCATGCGGTTGTTGGTGGTCTTGGTGTTTCAGTGCTCTCATTGCATACCCTGACACTCGAGGGTGCAACAGGTCCAGTCGATACTTTAGATGTTCAAGGATTCCCAATTTTTCGACAGTGGTATTTGGTTTATTCCAAAGAGCGCGAATTATCGTTAATCGCTAAAACATTTTTGGATTTTGCCGAGAAAGCTGGGCCCAGGATTCACGCTCATATGGATAAACTTTTGTCAGACTTCAGTTTAATTCACCAGGAGCGCTGGCGTAGTTTAGGAGTGAATGATTAGCTTGCTAGTAGGCAGGAGAAGCCCTTAACAAGAATACATGTTATGGGCTTTTTTGCTTGTTGGATTCATAAATTATGCGATGGTTTTAAAGAGTGAGTTCGTTTTTTTTACCATTCTGTGTAGCGAGCGAAGATTGTTGTAGTGGCTGACTTGTGTCAAGGGAATCCAGCCTATTTGATGTGACTCGCTGTTGCCAGGTATCTCTAGCCGGTCGTCGATTTCAAGCAGAAAGCGTATATCAAAATGCTCATGGCGCTGATCATGGTCACTAGGGTAGATTGTATGTATGTCGACATCAAATATTGAATCATTTATTAGTTTGATTTGACTCAGTTCGATACCACTTTCTTCAGAGGTTTCTTTCAAAACAACTTGCAACATATCGGCATCTCCGTCGGCGTGTCCTCCTGGTTGAAACCAGCGATTTAGCTTGCGATGATGCAGCATGAGAGTATGTGTTCTAGTGGGATTTAGTACCCAGCCTGAGCCCGTTACGTGTCCATAAGCCAAGGCACGGTCGAAACAATTTGGGTGTGCCTGAATGAAACGTAAACTACGGCTGGCCATTGCCGCCTCTTCCATAAAAGAGGTTTTATAGTGGCTTAGGCGCTGAATTAAATCTTCTCTATGCATTATGCTTATGGGAGGTTACCAAATGGATTATACTGAGCCTATCATGAGTCGAGGCGTATAGATAATCAGGATGATCTATGGTGTTTATCGATAATAACAATAATTTACCAGTTCTTTTCATGGTTTAATCTATGGGTGTTACGGCTAGTCTATATGCCACACAGTAATTCTTGTATGCTACTACAAGCTCTTTGTAAATCGTTAGGATTTTTTTGGCATGATCAAACTACGTACCTACATCTTTATAGATTCACTCCAGCCTCAGTTGGCCACATACCTGGGAACGGTTTCACAAGGGTTTTTGCCGGTACCAGGTGATGCTTGTTTATGGTTAGAAGTGGCACCTGGCATGGCGATACATCGCCTTACTGATGTTGCGTTAAAGGCTACTCGGGTACATTTGGGTCAGCAAGTGGTCGAGCGGTCCTTTGGATCTATGGTTTTTCATCATAGAGACCAAAGTGATGTTCAAGAAGCGGGTAGGTCGGTATTGTATAATTTGGCGACTACGGAGGAGCAACGTCAAAAGTGTCGTATTGCGTGGAGCGAGATAGTACGTGCTATAACCCCTGATCATGCTGTACTTATAAATCGCCAGGATCGCAAGGGCTCTATGATATTGCCTGGCCAAAGTATGTTTATTCTTGAAACTGAGCCAGCAGGTTACATTGTTTATGCCGCTAATGAAGCAGAAAAAGCAGCGAGTATTACCTTAGTTGAGGCAAGGGCTGTCGGTGCCTTCGGCCGTTTAATTATGGCAGGGCGCGAATCCGAAGTCGAAGCGGCAGCTCATGCCGCTATTGATGCAATAAGATCGTTGAGTGGCCAAGAGCATGGTTAGGCACATAACACTTTTTTGTTATCTTAGGGCGATGTTTTAATTTGGTATTGATTGAATCAGTATAATGGCACTACTTATATTTAGCCTGTTTGCGATAATAGTAATTGCTCTCATCAGTAGTTTTTTTTGTCATGTTTTCATTGTAAAGAATTTTCCTGCCAATGTTGCTAGTGTGGTGTACAGCAACCTAACTTTTCATGCGCTGGCGATTGTAGAAACAGGTACGCTCGATCCGAACTGGTTAGTCACTTCGTTACTTGTATCTATGGTGAGTTTACCCGTTGCTATTATCGTTGGAAAATACATAAGGGCGAGGAAAGTAAAGCGGTCCTCTATGTAATATTCATTCCTGGGTTCTATATTTTTCAGACTCGTGTGCTTGTAAAAAGTGTTATATACCGCTGCTAGTTAGTTATCCCTACTTCTGTTTTTGTCTTTTGCGCGAATAATTCTTTTATCTTGATAGTGATGCCTATGTTGTGCTCCTGCGATATTTCTATCGTTACGGTGTAAAATGAGAGAATGTGCGAGAGAGATACTTTTTATATGAAGCTGATCCCTATTCCAGATGACCAGAGTATGCGTGCGTTTGGGCAGATCTTAGGAAAAATGTTACCAAAATCATTGGTTGTTTATTTGAGGGGTGAGCTAGGGGCCGGAAAAACCACCTTAGTGCGCGGCTTATTACGCGGACTCGGTTACTCCGGGGCGGTAAAAAGCCCAACGTACACTCTGGTTGAGGAGTATGAACTTGCTCATCGTCATATTTATCATCTAGATTTATATCGCTTGGCTGATCCTGAAGAATTGGAGTTTCTTGGCTTGCGTGATTGGTTAGAGGAAGAGGCTGTTCTTATTTTTGAATGGCCTCAAATGGGCAGAGGAGTCGCTCCATTAGCTGATTTGGATATCGAGATTCGTTATGATGGCACGGCAAGAAATGTGATGGTTACAGGCTGTACTCAGGCTGGCGAGTTGTTAGCGCTAGCATTACAGCCCAAAAAAGAGCCATAATTGTAAAGGTTTTTGGTTTTTGAACGAAAACAAGTCATAAGGGGTGATATTTGTACTATTTTCTATAGAATACCTCGTAGGCAGCTAATAAATATAATAATTAAGGGCCGTTGAGGAGTGGATCGTAACGTTTTTTGAGAAAAGTGTGGTTATGTTAAAAACAAAGGGAATGTTGGTTTATTTGTTGGTCGCCTTGTTAGCGATGCCGGTTGTTGTGTCCGCGGCCGTATCTGCTAAACACCACACATTGCGGGTGGATCAGTTTAGTGATTCATTAAAGGTGATGATGGAGCTTACCGGTGAGGCCAAGTATAAGTATTTCTCTTTGGCCAAGCCCGATCGTCTAGTAGTGGATCTTTTGGGTGTTATTAATACGGGGAAATCGCCAAACCTAAATTATGAAGGTTCACCGATTAAGGGTATTCGACTCGGTATTCGTAAGGGTAACGATTTGCGTATGGTGTTTGATTTGCGTGAGAGCGTTGATTCAGATGTTGCTGTTGAGCCGATTCCAGGCAGTCACCGTCATCGGGTCGTGATAAACATAAGCGGATATAGTCAGGCTGCACGGAGGCTTGTTTCAAAAAAATCTCCTGAAGTGAAAAAACCTAGCCCGGTTCAATTGACGGTAGTGACTGATACTGTCGAAAAGCGTGTCATTAAATCTCAGAGTAATTATAAGCGTGTAGATCGGGATATTATTATTGCCATTGATGCGGGGCATGGTGGAGCCGATCCGGGTGCTCGTGGTCATAATGGTACCTATGAAAAAAACGTAGTATTGGCTATTGCGCGCCGTTTGGAAAAATTGGTTGAAAAAGAAGATGGGATGCGCCCCGTCATGATTCGTGATGGCGATCAATATATCGGTTTGCGGCAACGAATGGAGAAAGCGCAGCTACATCAAGCTGATTTGTTTGTATCTATTCATGCCGATGCTTTTGATGATCACCGCGTAAGAGGTGCGTCCGTGTATACCCTGTCTCGTAGAGGGGCAACGACTGAAGCGGCTCGTTTGTTGGCAGATCGAGAAAACTCAGCGGATATTATCGGTTTTCTGGAAAATAATCAGGACGATATGTTGGCTCAAGTTTTGATCGATTTGTCACAGAATGCGACTAGTGAATCGAGTATGGATGTGGCCTCTCGAGTGTTGAAGAACCTAGGTTCAGTTAATTTATTGCATAAACGTAGAGTGGAACAGGCGGGCTTTATGGTGTTGAAGTCGCCTGATATTCCATCCATCTTGGTTGAAACAGCTTTTATTTCAAACCCAGACGATGAGAAGAATTTACTTTCATCTCGGCATCAGCAGAAAATGGCAAATGCTGTGATGAAAGGGGTTAGGGGATACTTTAGAGCCAACCCACCTCAAGGCACGCGTTTGGCTGCTCGAGAACATGTAATAGAGCGCGGTGATACCTTGTCTGCTATCGCAGAACGCTATGATGTTAGCTTGAGTACCTTGCGAACGGCGAATGCGCTAAAGGGGGATCGTTTGTTTGTTGGTAGAGTACTGCACATTCCTCTCACTGACGGTTAATCAATTCGTTCGATGTGCGACTGGGACAGTGATGTTTGGTCGCGTATAATTGCTGCTTTTCCTCAAAGCGGCTTCTAGCTTATGCGTATCAAACGTCTTTCCACTCATCTTGCTAACCAGATCGCCGCTGGGGAGGTTGTTGAGCGGCCATCATCCGTCCTTAAAGAATTGCTTGAAAATAGTCTCGATGCTGGGGCGACCCAGATTGATTTAGATATTGAAAAGGGTGGTATTGGTCTTGTTCGTGTCAGGGATAACGGTCGAGGAATTCATCACGATGACTTGGCGTTAGCCGTGGATCGTCATGCAACCAGTAAAATTTCTGATTTTGAAGATCTTGTTAAGGTCGATACATTGGGTTTTCGTGGTGAAGCGTTACCAAGTATTGGTTCAGTTGCCAAAGTCAGTATTACCTCTCGCTTTGAAGATGATGAGCAGGCTTGGGCACTATCTGATAATGGGGGGGTTGTGGATGAAGTGCCTAAACCCGCCGCGCACCCTCAAGGGACGACTATTGATGTGCGAGATTTGTTTTTTAATACTCCGGCACGGCGTAAATTTATGCGTACTGAGCGTACTGAGTTTAAGCACCTTGAAGACGTGGTGCGCCGCATAGGTTTATGCCGTTTTGATGTAGGCATAAGCCTCAAGCATGATCAGCGCCTTGTGCATCAGTGGCGTATGGCGAATGATGCTGAGTCGAAAAAGCGTCGGGTTGCGTCAATTTGTGGCTCAGCCTTTACCGAAAGTTCGATCGAGGTGGACGTGGCCGCTTCGGGTATGCGCTTATGGGGCTGGGTGGGATTGCCCACTTTTTCGCGCAGTCAGGCTGATTTGCAGTATTTTTATGTTAATGGTCGAGCGGTGAAAGATAAACTAATTGCTGCTGCCGTTCGAAAAGCCTACCAGGATGTGATGTATCACGGGCGTCATTCCGCTTTTGTTTTATATTTCGAACTTGACCCTGCTGAGGTCGATGTCAACGTGCATCCGACTAAGCATGAGGTGCGCTTTCGTGAATCGCGTCTAGTTCATGACTTTTTATTTCGTAGTCTTTATCGTGCCTTGGCGGAAGTTCGCCCTGAATCGCCGTCGGCTGATGCCAGTGTCAACCCTGAAACAGGGGAGATTGAGGCTGGTACGGCGGTGATGGGGTCCCCTTCTTTAGGGGCTGCTCCTTTGATGGCTCATTATTCTCCCTCTGTGTCTGCTGGTAATGCATCGCCAGCGGGGAAGCCACAATATCGGCATCAGCAAGGAATGTCTCTTGCCGTTAAAGAGCAAATGACGGCTTATGGCCAATTACATCCCCAAGTGCCAGTAGCCAATGCGGCGCTAAGTTCTAGTGCTGATCAAAATACTGATGCCGTCGACGCGCCTCCCCTAGGTTTTGCGTTAGCGCAATTGCACGGTATTTATATTTTGGCTCAAAACCAGCAAGGATTAGTGGTGGTCGATATGCACGCGGCCCACGAGCGGGTGACTTACGAGCGAATGAAGGTGTCTTGGGGGGAAAGTGAGGGTATTAGAGTCCAGCCTTTATTAGTGCCCGAATCAATGGCTATTGCTGAGGCCGAGGCTCAGCTTGTGGAAGATCAGAAAGAGTTTCTTCAGAGTATTGGCTTGGATATTGATCGAGTTGGACCCGAAATAGTGGTTATTCGCGCTGTCCCTGCATTACTGAGAAGTGCGGATGCAAGGGCGCTGGTGCAAGATGTGTTGTCTGATTTGGTGACTGAAGGCAATAGTCGTCGTATTCAAGAGCGTCTGAATGAAATACTGGGAACGATGGCTTGTCATGGGTCTGTGCGTGCGAGTCGTCAATTGACTCAGCCTGAAATGAATGCCTTATTACGCGATATGGAGCGCACTGAACGCTCTGGCCAGTGTAATCATGGTCGTCCTACCTGGACACAGCTTTCTATGGATGATTTAGATAAGTTATTTATGCGAGGGCGTTAACTGGGGTGTTTCTTTAGTAATGATGCTTATTCATGGTCTGATTTGGTAAAGATGCATTAGTGTCAGGAGCTGTAATGTCGCTTAGCTCTTGGGCTTATTAGGATTAGAAGTATTAAAAAAAGCGCATGAGGGGGAGGGATCTTAGAGACTGTATTGGGGGGGAGTGCCCTAAGAAAACCCCATGCGCGATACAATTAAACTTGTGCGTTAAACACCCTGCTATTATCTCGTACTTTTTCCATCAATAAAAATAAATTAAATTTATAATAATAATAGATGAAGATCTATTGTTCTGGTTTGTTGTCGCTTGGATGTCTATCTAGAACTAAAAATTTTTGTGTAATTCACTGAATTTAAAATAAAAAAACGCACATGGGGGGGAGGTTGCCTTGGAATAATAGGGGGGGGAGATATGCCAAGGCGGCCCATGTGCGTAATGTGTTTCACTTAGCGTTAACACAATGAGGAGTATTGCATGTATAACAATAAAATAATAATCGTATTAAATTATGGCAAGTATAGATAAAACACTATGGAGTTATTATGTGTTGCTGTAGATGTGTGTTTTATATAACTTATTGTATTAGTGGTAATTGTTGGGGATGCTCTGGTTTTTTGTTAGTAAAAAATAGTTATTGATTTAGGTGTGTTTGGTGGATGAATTATATTTTTTATAATGTATAACAAGTGGGGTTCTAGTATTAGCAATAACATATTTAGGATAGAAGCAAAAAAACGCACATGGGAGGGGGAAGCTCCGAAGTTCAGGGGGAGGAGAGAAGTGCTCCAGAGCTATCCCATGTGAGTTCGGTGTTTGCTATGCGTTAACACCCTTGTAGTATCTCTTGAAACATGTATAAATAAAAATAAAAAATATTTATGGTTTTTATAGATAAAGATCAATGGTTTTTGGATTAATTATGATTAAAATTAGGAACGCTACCTTTAGACAGCTACAAGTGTTTGAAGCAATTGCCAGAAATGGCTCTTTCACCGAGGCAGCTGCGGAGCTGCATTTGACTCAACCAACGCTCTCTATGCAGATGAAAAAGCTCACTAGTATAGTCGGGATGGCACTTTATACCCAGGTTGGAAAAAAGATTTATTTAACCGATGTTGGTGAAGAGCTATTAAAGACCTCTCGTGGGGTCTTTTCATCGCTGGATGATTTTCAGATGACAGTGTCGGATATCAAAGGCATAAAAAAGGGTAATTTAAGAATATCTGGGGTGACAACGGCGGAATATTTTGTCCCGCGAATTTTGGGATCATTTTGCCAAAAGTACCCGGGTATTAATGTCGCCCTTGAGGTTACTAACCGGCAGAGAGTGTTGGAGCGGTTGGAGGATAATATGGATGATATTTATATCGTTGGTCAAGCACCTACGGGTGACAATATCCATCGAATTCCATTTCTGGATAATCCTCTTGTTTTTTTTGCCCCGCCAACCCATCCGCTGGCCAACGAGAAAAATATCCCCATTGAAGCCTTGGCTAATGACAACTTTATTATGAGGGAGGTTGGCTGCGGCACTTACTTGTCGATGGATCGATTGGCTAAAAATAGTGATTTTTCCATCAAAAGTAGTATGGCTCTGGGGAGTAATGAAGCCATTAAACAGGCAGTGATTGGTGGTTTAGGTATTTCTTTGTTATCAGTCTATGCCTTGGTTCATGAAATTTCGACGGGGGAATTAATTGTGTTAGATGTCGAAGGTTTTCCTGTCGAGGATCGTTGGTTTTTATGTTACCCCAAGGGGCAGAAGTTGTCGGTAGTTGCCCAAGCGTTTCATGAATATATGTTAACGGAAGGGCGGCATTTAACCTTGATGTCGTTGCCCAACAAATGGGGTGGTGGGGCCTAGGGGGAGCAGATAACTCCGCGTGTCGATTTATATCATGAGCTGTCGAAGCTCAGGGTCTGCAGCACTTTTTTCCCACATCTCATTAAATGATCGTTCCAGTTGGCGACTGTTTATACTGTCGTTGAAGTTGAGTTTGCCTTCATAACGGTTACTTAGTGGTCGGTACATAAGGCCGCGTTTGTCGGCGATGAAATACTCTAGCGTGTCCGCCATGTACTCAATGGGTGGTTTGCGTATTTGTATGCGGCTACTGATTCGGTAGCTGAGTTGTACCAATCGGTTTCCGCGCTTGACGGCCGATGTTGAGTCTCTGACGATAATTCGAATGAGTGAGTGCCGGCTGTACGTTGCCAGTTCGAGCGCGGCGTCGTGTAATGATTGGCCGTTGAATAGTTTATGATCAAGCTGGTGGGTATAAATATCTAAGCTTCGGCGTGCTTGTTGAGTTAGTTCGAGCATGCCTTCCCGTACCTCTTCACTACTGTTTGTGATTAATGCGTCATTTGTTTCTTTCAGCACTTGATTGCTTAAATCTAACGTCATTGTTACATCCTCGTTAACGATGAAGTCATTGTAGGCAAGGCTAGCTGAATATGTCTATTTTTGGTAGGTGCGTGACAATTGTGGTCATTGGGTGGGGCCGTATCTTGGGGGGTTGGCTGAGATATCTTAGTTCAAGAGTTTATTAGGCGAA
>Ga0316204_10004667_pt1 | contig 24153 bp, 23 predicted proteins | sample 6monrhotite_MG_2_FD_205661 | JGI IMG/M metagenome (GOLD analysis project Ga0316204, IMG submission 205661) | Microbial mat bacterial communities from mineral coupon in-situ incubated in ocean water Damariscotta River, Maine, United States -... | ecosystem: Environmental > Aquatic > Marine >... | reverse complement strand
TGTATTCAAAATATATGGATCGTCATGATGCAGATATTGCGGCCTTTCGTAAGGATGAAGCTTTGGAGATTCCAGAGACTCTTGATTATGCGAATGTAGGAAGCCTGTCAAATGAAGTTCGTTCGAAGTTGGAGCTTGCGCGCCCCGAGACATTGGGCGCTGCTTCTCGTATTCCTGGTGTGACGCCTGCGGCGATTGTTGCGCTTTTGCGTCATGTGAAGCGGAAGAACTCTTCTCAAAAGTCCAACAAAAAGCATGGTGCGCGAAATGTGGCCTGAAACTTATAAATTAAATGTTTCACGTGAAATAGCGGATAAGCTAAAAATTTATCATGCATTGCTTTTGAAGTGGCAAAAAGCGATAAACTTGATTTCCCCTAAATCAGTTGACGATGCATGGGTCAGGCATTTTCTTGATTCTGCTCAGGTTGAGAGGCATGTTTCACGTGAATCATTAACTGTTGCTGATCTTGGTTGCGGCGGCGGTTTCCCTGGGTTGGTGCTCGCGATCATGCGACCTGACTTAAAAATACATCTTGTGGAATCTGATGAGCGAAAATGTCAATTTCTCAGAACCGTTTCACGTGAAACAAATGTGAATGTAATGGTGCATAACTCACGTATAGAATCGTGTATTGATGAGGTTAAGCCGGATTTTGTAATGGCGCGTGCGCTGGCGGATTTGTCTGCTCTCCTTGGCTATGTGGATGTTTGGTCTCAAGGTAATTGTGATTTGGAGTGTATTTTTCTTAAGGGTGCGCAGCTTGAGAAAGAAATAGAAGAGGCGCAAAAAATATTTACCTTTGAGTTTGATAAATTTCCCAGCATTACCGATCCTCATGCGGCCCTTATCCATATACGCAATATTTCGCGTAACCTTTGCTGATAGTGGTGTATAAAGTTCTTTAAAGCCTTTAGTTTTCTTGAATGTGAAAGAGAATCGGTGCAGTATTCAGATGTTCCGCTCACTCTATTTTGAAAGGTTTGCCGTCATGAATAGCTCTTATGCTACACCTGCCACTCCATCTTTTAAAACGCACGATTGTCCACGTTTGTTGGCGGTCGTAAATCAAAAGGGTGGTGTGGGTAAGACAACGACGGCGATTAATCTGGCGACGGCTTTGGCGGCTGTGGGTAAGAAGGTTTTGATTGTGGATCTTGATCCGCAGGGCAATGCGTCTACAGGGCTTGGCGTTCGGCGCTCTATGATCAGGGTGAGTGCTTATGATGTGCTTTTTGGCGATGCCTCTGTTGAGGAGGCTTGTGTTAGGACCAAGGTGCCGCGCTTGTCTGTTGTGCCCTCTTCCGTGCATCTTTCGGGAGCTGAGATTGAGCTGGTAACGGCGCATAATCGTGAATACAGGCTGAGGGAGGCTTTGCGTCGTCCGTTGCCTTATGATTATGTGATTCTTGATTGTCCGCCTTCGCTGAATTTGTTGACTTTGAATGCGTTGGTGGCGGTTGATTCATTGATTGTGCCGCTTCAGTGCGAGTTTTATGCTCTTGAGGGCCTTAGTCATCTTACAAAAACAGTCGAACGTGTAAGAAAGCAATTTAATTCGCGCTTGGACATTCATGGCGTTGTTTTAACGATGTATGACCAGCGGAATAATCTGACGGCTATGGTGGAGCGCGATGTGCGGCAGTTTTTTGGTGAAAAAGTGTATAAAACTGTGATTCCGCGCAATGTACGGCTTTCCGAAGCCCCTTCTTACGGGTTGCCGGCGATTGTTTATGATATGAAATGTTCTGGGGCGCGGGCTTATATTCATCTTGCGAGTGAGGTGATAAAGCGGGAAAGAAAAATTAAAAAAGCGTTGCTTGCAGCGTAGGTCGGTTTTACAGTTTGTCAAAATCGTTTCACGTGAAACATCCGAAGTGAATTAAGGAGTTTGTAATGGATCCCGAGATGAATCCAAAAAGTAGAGGTTTGGGCCGCGGTTTAAACGCGTTGTTTGAAGATGATGAGGGTGTTTATCCTCAGGTGGATGCCGAGGGGCATGTTCAGGGCCGTAAAAGGGATATGATTGGCGTTGACCAGTTGGAGCCTGGGATGGGGCAACCACGGACGATTTTTAAAGAAGAGGCTCTTTGTGAGCTTGCCGATTCTATTAAGCAGCACGGGGTTTTACAGCCACTTTTGGTGCGCGAACATGTGGACGGCAGTGGGCGTTACGAGATTATAGCCGGTGAGCGTCGTTGGCGCGCAGCGCAAAAGGCGCAATTGCATGAAGTGCCGGTTATTGTTTTGAGCCTTTCTGATGCTGAGGCGTTTGAAATAGCTCTTATAGAGAATCTTCAGCGTGAGGATCTTGACCCGGTTGATGAAGCTGTTGGGTATCAAAAGCTTATCGATAATCATGGTTATACGCAGGAAAAACTTGCGGAAAGCCTTGGTAAGAGCCGGTCTCACATCGCCAATATGACTCGCTTATTGCAGCTTCCGGAGGCAGTGAGGGGGGCTTTAAGCCAGGGAGATATCTCTATTGGTCATGCGAGGGCTTTAATTACTGCTGAAGCAGCCGGTGCGCTTTTGAAGGAAATTATTGCGCATAAATTGAGTGTTCGTGAAACAGAAAAGCTTGTGGCTGAGGTCCAGGGGCGCCCTCAAAAAACAACAAAAAGAGCAGCTAAAAGCCAGCCCAAAAAGGATGTGGATACACTTGCGCTTGAGAGTGAGATTTCAACAACTTTAGGGATGCGGGTTAGTATTGACAGCCATGATGGCAAGATGGGTAAGGTTAGCATTTTTTTTAAATCTTTGGATCAGCTGGACGAGCTTTTGCAAAAATTATCAAAGGAAGGTCCTGCTGGAGGGCGTTTGTCAGGTTGATTTAGCGTGACTTGCTGATGCCTAATACGGCTTGCGCGCATAATGTCTCTACCGGCATTCCTGTTTGCTTGCATTGTGCTTCCAGGTCTGTAAGCCTTTGTAATATTTTTGAAATTCCGGGTAGCGACCATCTGTGTAGCTGGTTTTTAAAGGCCGGTTGTTGTTTGAAGAAGATTGGCGGGCTGATTGCTTTCATCGCCGATTCGGGTGCGTCTCCGGCTTCAATTTTTGATTTGGCTAAATGTAATTTTCGAAAATGGGTTTGCAGGGAACGTAGAATGACAACAAAAGAAACGCCCTCCTCCATGAGTTGATTGAATGTTTTTAATGCGTTGGCTGTGTTGTGACCGGCGGTTGCGTAAACCAAATCATCCAGAGCCAACGCGCCTGCTTCGCCGCAACATGCCCGGACATTTTCAATTGTTATGGGGGCTTTGTCCGTGCCTTTATAGGTGATGAGTTTCTCTAGCTCGCTGCGGGCTTTTTGCCTGTCGCCGGAAATATTTGCGGCAAGCCATGAGACGGCGTCTTGATCAATGTTGATTTGTGCGGTTTGGCATGTTTCGCGGATTAATCTTGATAAATCCCGTTCATCTTCAATGTAGCATGGAACTGCTGCTGCATTTTTAGCCGATTCACAGAGTTTTCTTAAAGAGCTGCGCGGGGATAGCTCGCCAGCTTCGAGGATGATAAGGGCCGAGTCTGAGGGTGTTTTAAGGTATGTTTTTATGAGTTGCGTGATTTTATCGCTTGCGTCTTCTATGCGTATGAGGCGATCTCCGCCCATCATGGAAATTGCGCCGGCTTCATCGTTGAGCCTTGCGGGGTCTTCCGTAAGAATATTTGTTGATAATGTTACGGCATTGAAAGGGTCGTTTATATCTTCAACGACAGAGCAAGCCATTGATTTTGCTCGTTCTTTCATAAGGCCGTTGTCTGGCCCGTAAACCAAAATTACGCGGGCTGCCGGGTTTGGATTTTTGACGAATGGTTCTATGTCTCTATATGCAAGCTTCATGCTTTAAGCGTAATAGAATAGATGTGTAGGTCAATCAGAAACATAAAATTATAAACATACCGACTGGTTGGTGTTTATACAGCGCTGCAATCTGAAGTGGTTTTTGGGTGCTTAATAATTTCTTTTTCAAAAAGAGTGCGGGCGCATTGGTTTGGATTTAAGAATATCTCCGGATCGTATGATCTTTGGAAGTCTTGCGCCTTTTCAAGCGTGTTGAATAACAGGGCATTTACTTTGGAATCGGTGCATCCTGTACGACAAATCGTGAGTAATGGAGCAAGTTCTTCCTGATAGTTCTGCATAAGGCTTGATCTGGAGATTAGATCGCTAAATTCATTTGAAAAATCAATCATTTGACCGGTTCCATAGCCGATATTCAAGAATTTTCCGTTATGTTTTTGTGCCTTGTAATAAGAGGTGTCAACGACATGTTTTAAGTCATTTAAATCAGATATATTAAAGCCATAACGGAATAATAAATCATCAATGCTTTCGGCGAAATCGTTATCGAAGGCTAATGCAGCGGTTATAAGCAGTGCTGTTTGATGTTGGTGCAGGCCGACTCCGAACATGCGGGCTTCGTATCTATGATTTATTACCTCCCCGTTTTCATTCTTTAGGGCGGCGATTTTTATGTCGGGCCAAAGAATGCTTTCAGAGAAGAAGTAATTGGTTGTTGTGTTTAGATTTTGCTCTTTGAGTTTGTTAAAGCTTGTCCATGTCCCGGATGGCAGGCGGATAAGCTTGCCTTTTTGATCATAATAAACAAAGAGCGGGTTGTTCATGACTTGATCAATGTGGGCGTTGATGTAGTCCTCGCCGCTTGTTGCTGTGAAAATTTGTGGGGGTATGCCGCCGTGATTTTTTAATGCAGTGCGGTGGCGCATGCCGGTATGGCCATTGAAGATTTTGCCTTCGTCAAATGGGGCGTTGTTGTCCATGATCATGAAGAGGAACGGGGCGAGAAGATAGAGCCGGCGGATGTTTTCCAGCAGGTGGTTTGGCGTACGGTAGCTGATGGAAACCTGATTTGATTTGCAGACAGAGAAATATGCGGCAACGCCCATCATGTCTTCACGCGGCGGGTCGAAGAAGGCCTGATATCGTTCGATATCCATGACATTGCCCAGAAGGTTGGCAGCCGTTTGTTCGGGAAGATGTTGAAAATAAGATCTTTTCAGGCCGATGTCGGCGGCTTGTGTCGTGAGTTTTTCAATTTTATCCTGTGTATCGGACATGATGGCTTTTAAATTATCGGGACCTTTGGCAAAAGAGCTGATTTCCAGTGTTTCCGGTGTTGGTTCGTTGCGGGCAAAATCATTGCCATATTTGGCGTTTGCCGCGTTTTTGACAACTTTGTTTTGTGGAATTGTCATAGGGCGCAGGTTGGGGCTTTGCGGATCGAAATAGGTTAGCTCGATTTCAACGCCTGTTTTAGCGTTGTTGCCTGTGCCTGCATAAGTTTCGAGAATATCATCTGCTGACTGGATTGGGCGTAGGTCACCCGCATTAACTTCAGACATTTTAAAAGGGGCCTTTCTGTATGACAAAATATCACAGTAATATATTCAAATAAACCAAAGTGCAAAAAGATCCAGAGCTTAGCGTGGGTAATTTATAATATTATATAGTTGTTTTAATGCCATTGAGAATGTGGCTTAGAGTTGACGTTTGAAATAAAGCGCGAGTTGTTCTTCGATTTGGCGGCCGAGGTCATTCAGGGCATTTTCACGGGTGTTTTGTTCTGAAACGCGGTTGGCAAATTCGCTGGCGATAATGTTATAGCTGGCGATTGAGCTTAAGTTTCGCTCAATAATTTTGCGTCTGCTTTGTTTGTCGCTGAGCTGGATTGATGTATTGAGGGTGAGTTGGCCTCTTGTGGTATCGGAATTAATTGTGACATCGAGGTTGCGAGAGCCTTCTATAATTTCGCTGAGTGTAAGGATGTATTGCGGAGATGCGGGCCTGCCGTTGCGGTAAAAGCGATCAATGAGGTCGTTGCGTAAATACTGACCTTCGCGGTCTGGAATATTTCCTATTTCAACCAATGCCAGTTGTTCGGAGACATTTGTTGATGTTTCTTTATTTACGCCGTAAACGGGTTGAAAGCCGCAAGCGGTTAGGAGCAATAAGGCAATGAGGGGTAGAATTCTCATGCGGCCACCATATTTATGATTTTGCCGGGGACGTAGATGAATTTTCGGATCTCTTTACCTTCAACGAATTTTTGTACGTTGTTTTCTGCAAGCGCTGTTTCGCGCGCGGTATTTTCGTTGGCATCAGGGGAGAGTGTTATTTTTCCGCGCATTTTCCCATTGACCTGTACGGCAATTGTTACTGTGTCTTCGATAAGAAGGGCGGGGTCTGCTGTTGGCCATGCAACGCCCGCGAGTAATGTTTCGTGACCTAATTGTGACCAAAGTTCTTCGGCGAGATGCGGCATCATAGGGTTGAAAAGCTTGATGAGTGTTTCAAACCCTTCGCGCAAGGCCCATTGGTCGGCGTTATCTTGTGGTTTGAAAGAGGATACGGTGTTGGATAGTTCGCGAATTTGTGCCACAGCTTTGTTCATGGCGAAGTCTTCGATAGATTTTGCAACGTCTGCGATGGCTTTGTGGCTGGTGCGGCGAAGGTTTGTTGCATTGTCGGAGAAATTGTTGGGTGCGGCGCTGTTTGCAGCGGGTAGGGCTGTGTTTTTGTCCATCACGGTGCGGTGGAGTTTATTGATGAATTTCCATGCGCCTTCAATTCCGCTTTCCGTCCATTCCAGGTCACGTTCTGGCGGTGAATCTGAAAGAATGAAAAGACGTGCTGCGTCTGCGCCATAGGTGTTCAGGATGTCTTCAGGGTCGATGACGTTCTTTTTCGATTTTGACATTTTGATTGATGGGCCGATTTTGGCGGTCGATTTGTCTTCGAGCGCGTCATATTCGACAGGGGTCATCCATTTACCGTCCGCGCTGGTATAGGTTTCGTGTGTGACCATCCCTTGTGTAAACAGGCCGTTGAAGGGTTCGTCGCATTCGATGTAGCCGCAATCACGCATGGCTTTGGTGAAAAACCGTGCGTAGAGAAGGTGCAGAACGGCGTGTTCAACGCCGCCGATATATTGATCAACGCCGGCGAAGTTGCCTTTGTCTGTGTTGCCTTTTGCCGGCATCCAGTAGTTGGCTTTGTCTTTTCCAACGGGAGCAGTCTCGTTTTTCGGATCACAATAGCGGAATTGATACCACGAGCTTTCAAAGAATGTATCGAATGTGTCGGTTTCGCGTTGGGCGTCTTTGTTGCATGTTGGACAGGTTGTGTTTTTCCATGTCGGGTGGTGCATTAATGGATTGCCGGGTTTGTCGAAAGAGATATCGTCGGGAAGCTCGACGGGAAGCTGGTCGGCCGGTACGGGTACAGCGCCGCAGGTCTCGCAATAGATGATGGGAATGGGGCAGCCCCAGTAGCGTTGGCGGGAAATCCCCCAATCGCGCAGACGATATTGTGTTGTGCCAAAGCCGTTATCGGTGTCTTCGGTGCGTTTAATCACCTCGGCTTTGGCATTGGTGATTTCTAATCCATTTAACCATTCCGAGTTGATTGCTTTACCCGGCCCTGTGTAGGCTTCGGTTTCGTAATCATGGTCTTCGGATGAAATAACGGGTGTGATTGGCAGGCCGTATTTTTTGGCGAAATCAAAATCGCGCTGGTCATGAGCGGGTACGCCAAATACTGCACCGGTTCCGTAGTCCATCAGAACGAAATTCGCGATATATAGCGGGAATTCTTTACCCGGTAACAGTGGGTGCGTGACTTTATATCCGGTATCAAAGCCCAGCTTATCGGCTTGTTCGATTGCGGCTTCGGACGTGCCGAGTGCGGAGCATTCTTTTACAAAATCTTCGAATCCGTCTTGTGGTCCGGCCAATTTTTTGGCAATCGGGTGGTCTGCGGCGATGGCCATGAAGGATGCACCAAACAGTGTGTCGGGGCGCGTTGTGTAAACTTCGATTTGTTCATCTTCGCCAATGATATTCCATTTGAATTGGAGGCCTTGTGATTTGCCGATCCAGTTTTCCTGCATAATGCGGACTTTTTCGGGCCAGCGATCAAGCTTGCCAAGGGAATCGAGAAGTTCGTCGGCGTAATCGGTGATTTTGAGGAACCACTGGTTTAGTTTGCGGCGCTCAACGGGTGCGCCGGTGCGCCATCCGCAGCCGTTCACGACCTGTTCATTGGCCAGAACGGTGTTGTCTACGGGGTCCCAGTTGACCATGGATTCTTTGCGATATGCGATGCCTTTATCAAGGAAATCGAGGAACATTTTTTGTTCATGACGATAATAATCAGGCATGCAGGTTGTGATTTCACGTGTCCAATCAATGGCCAGGCCCATGGATTTGAGCTGATCACGCATTTCTGCAGTATTTGAAATTGTCCAGTCTTTCGGGTGTGCACCGCGTTCGATGGCGGCATTTTCTGCCGGTAGGCCAAAAGCATCCCAGCCCATGGGGCGCAGGACGTTATATCCGCTGGCGCGGCGGTAGCGGGCGACAACATCACCGAGTGTGTAGTTTCTTACATGGCCGACATGGATACGGCCGCTGGGGTAGGGAAACATTTCCAGCACATAATATTTTTCGCGTGTTTCATCTTCGGTTGCGTTGAAGCATTCGCGTTTTTCCCACTCAGAGCGCCATTTAGCTTCGGATTCGCGGATATTGTATTTCTCAGTCATTCTCGTTTTCTCAAATATATGTGCGCGGGTTATTGACGATTAGCCGAATTTTTTACGGATCGCAAGGTCTGAAGGTGCATTTGCGTAATAGACCCGTGCTTTGCCGAGGGCTTCGCTGATTTTAAAAAGTAGCCGTGTGATTTTAAATTTAAGCTTTGCGGCGCCCTTGAGGGGGATTGTTTTATCGTGGCGTTCATCGCCGATTGCGGATTCGAAGGACAGGTCCTGAGTCGAGAGGCCGGGTTGAATGGAATAGGCCTGAATGCCGGTTTCCCACCCGCGGCCCAAGACCGTATCGATGGGGAAGGCGAATCTTTGCGTTGCTTTGACGAGTTTTTGTGCGCCTTTGCGTGAGATAAGCGTAGCGTGAGCGCCGCCGGGCGCCGTGCGGAGGCGAACAAGCCAGAAGTCCTTATATAGAGGTATGATTTTGCGATGTTTGCTCTTTGCGACTTTGGGGCTGCCGAGCAGGCGGACAATGTCGAAGTCTGTTTTCTTTTCTAGCAAAGCCTTGAGTGTTGCTTTGGTGTCTTCGTGGAAGCGTGCGTCATCTTCGATCAGCAGGGCATAATCTAGGTTTTCTTTGACCATGTGTTCGTAAAAATTCCTGTGGGACAGGAAGCATCCCAGTTCACCGGGTTTAAGATCGCGGCCATGGGCTGCACGGCGTGTTGGTGCGTCATAATCCGGATGATCAAGGACATTCATTTGTCGCCCATCAACGGCGTTGAAGATGGTAAATTCAAAATTAAGGTCTTTGAGGTGTTTGGTAATGGCTTCCTGCCGGCCTTTTTCATCGGGCAGGGAGATCACAAAAACCGGAATCATGATTATTCGCCGAGCTGGGCAACGCGCAATTGACGCGCACGTGTCAGGATCGAATCTTCAAGCTGACGCGCGGTATCGGCTGATGGCTTAACATCGCGCCATGCGCCCTTGCGGCTCACTTGTTTAAAGACACGAACCTGTATGCCGTCAGAGCGTAGTTGGCGACTGAGAATAAAGACGTTGATTTTGAAACGCTCGCCTTTGGTTTCATCGGGTGTGTACCAATCGGTTAGGATAACGCCGCCAAATGGATCGGCGCTGGCAAGTGGCATGAAGGACACGGTGTCGAGTGATGCGCGCCACAGGAAGCTGTTTACAGCGATACCTGAAACAGCGTCATCGTCATCTTTGCCACGCTCGCCGCCAATGGAAAGACCATTTTTGCCGAAAATACTGGATTTTTTGGAGTAGATATCATTTGTTGCGCCGTCTCTGTGGGCACCTGTCGGGTATTTGGCTTCGGTTTTAATGCCGCCGCCGTCTTCGCTGCTGCCACATGCGGCGAGCGCCAGACTCATTGAGGCTAATAGGATAATGGATAAAAACTGTTTACGGGCCATGCTCATCTTTATACTTTGAACTCCTGAATGGTTACTTAAAGTGATTAGCACGTGACAGCGCCTGCCTCAAGGGTGGTTTTTATCTGTCCCTATATATAAGTGCTGTTCGTTAAATAGTGGCAATTATGCGCCCGGCAAGGTGTGTTGCAATTTTGCAACGCTTTGAAAAAAATGTCACACATTGTGTTAATTTCGCGTTGAAAGCAGGCTGTCCGTCAGGCTTACTTGCATTGTTCGTCTTTATTGGGGCGGATACGTTTGGTTCATGTCGAATCAAGGGTTCAACAATTATCATCTGTTTATTGGAGGAATGATAATGAAAAAATTACTTCTTAGCACAGCTGCTATTGCCGGTTTGGCAATGATTGCTACTCCTGCTGCTGCTCAAGTTAAACTTGAGCTCGGTGGTTATTTTAAAGGTTACGGCGCCTATGTCGATCAGGATGAAAATGCTGATACTAACTCTGCGGTTGCAGGTGTTCAAGGCGCAGGTAACGTGAATGATCTTGACTTCATTCGTGATACTGAAATCCACTTTGGTGGTGAAACAACTTTGGACAATGGTCTTTCAGTTGGTGCACACATCGAAGCTGATGTTGACGGTACAACAAGCACAGGTAACGATTCATTCCAAGTTGATGAATCTTACGTATACTTCAGCGGTGGCTGGGGTCGTGTTAACTTCGGTGACGAAGATGGTGCGTCTTACCTTCTACAAGTTGCAGCGCCTTCTGCTGACTCAAACATCGATGGTATCCGTCAGTATGTACAACCTGTAAACTACACTGCAATGCTTGGTGATGCCAACGATGCTACTGCTGCGCTTAACAACCTTGCGAACACTTCTGGTGGTTTGTCTGTTGGCGGTCTTGTTGGTAACAGCGTTGACTATGATCAGGATCCAACAGGTAAATCAACAAAGCTTACATACCTTTCACCAATCATGAATGGTTTCCAAGCTGGTTTGTCTTATGTTCCTGACGCTGGTGGTGCTGATGACCTTGAAGGTATCGGTTTCGACGACGTTAATGATGCATTCGGCGCAGCATATGAAGCGGCTCTTCGTTATGAAGGTCAATTCAACAATGTTGGTGTTATCCTTGGTGCTGGTTACTCTCACGTAGAGCTTGAAGGTTCTGACTTCACAGCTGCTGGTGCGGTTCCAACTGGTTTGACAGCTGCCGCTCTTGGTGACGCAACTGATGATCGTACAGTATGGAACGTTGGTGCAGATTTTGATATCGGTGCTTTCGGTCTTGGTGTGATTTATCGTGAAGATGATGCTGGTGAAATCGTGAATGTTGGCCAAACAGCAACTGCTGCGGCGAACACAGGCGATGAAGAAGAGACATTTGTTGTTGGTGCAGACTATACAACAGGTCCTTTCAAACTCGGTGCTTCTTATCTTACACAAGATAACACATATGGTGTTGAGAACTTGGACACAGAGCGCTACTCAGGTGGTGTTACATATACATATGGTCCAGGTATGACATTCCGTGGTTCTATCGGTTATGTTGAGCATGAGCTTACAGACATTGGTGGTCCAGGATCAAATGACATCGATGCTACTTATGTAACATTGGGTACACAAATCAACTTCTAATCGAAGCTGGTTTTACCTTACAGAATTTTGGGAGGGCGCTTAACGGCGCCCTTTCTTTTTGTCTTCGATAGATCTAGATTAGATTTATGTCTGTTTCTGAAAATATTCTCTCTGTTCAAGCGCAAATTAAAGAAGCGGCCGAGTTTGGCGCGCGTGATCCGCAGGATGTCAATCTGGTTGCGGTGAGTAAAAAGCAGCCTGATGAGCGTATAGACGAGGCGTTGGCCGCAGGTCATCGTTTGTTTGGTGAAAACCGCGTGCAGGAAGCGAAACAACGCTGGCAGGAGCGACGTTTACAATATCCGGACCTTAAACTCCATCTCATTGGTCCCTTACAAACAAACAAAGTTAAAGATGCGGTTGCGTTGTTTGATGTGATTGAAACGCTGGATCGGGAAAAGTTAGCAGGTGCGATAGCGAAAGAGATGGCAAATCAGGGGCGGGATTTGCCGTGTTTTATTCAAGTGAATACAGGTGAAGAAGACCAAAAAGCCGGCGTTCTGCCGTCGGAGATAAAGAGTTTTTATGATTATTGCTATTATGACTGCGGATTAAAAATTATCGGTTTGATGTGTATTCCACCCGTTGATGAGCCGCCAGCGCTGCATTTTTCTTTGCTTAAAAAATATGCGAATGAGATGGATTTAAAAGAGTTGAGCATGGGGATGAGTGGTGATTTTGAAAAGGCCATTCCGCTGGGTGCGACGTATGTTCGTGTGGGTACGGCAATTTTTGGTGAACGAGCGTCCGTTGATTAGGCGGCTCTTTAAGTCGTTTTATAGTAATTTGCATTAAAAATTATTATTTTTAATGCAAAGCCCTCAAGTGCCGGGCATGCTTCGGGCTTGCGCCCGCCTCGCACTTGCTCGGTACAATTTGCGTTCATAATGTATGATTATAAACGCAAATCACTATATTCGTTTGTTTTATAAGTTCCAAGACGGATTTGTGTTATTGGTTCCCGCATTGGCAACTCATGTGAAAGCGCAGGGTATGAAGTTTTGCTTATGGAGCCTGCGGTGCGCCCTTGTGCTGCTGTTATTCGTTCTATAACGATTTTGGGTTTAAGGTCCGCAAATGCGAGCAGGTTTCCCGGCAGGTCTTGTATGTCCGAAGCGCTGTTGTCTGTTATCGCGGCGAGGCGTGTTTCGGGATTGTCAGGTAAATTTATTGGATTGGATGTTGCGGGGTCTTTGGTGTTAAAGACCAGAGCCATTGCGTTTCCGGCCATGTCTTTACCGGTTTCCTGTTCAATGACAGTGTTGATAAGGCCGGAGGCCGCGCCCATAGGGCCGCCGAAGATTGCACCGCCAATAATCTGACCGATAGGTTTGATTTCATCTCCGGTAAGTTCGCGGTATACATGTCCGACAACCGGTACGTGATGTAGCGGGTTAACCATATCGATAAGATCGCCGAAGCCAAACTCGTCAGTATGTTGTGCTGGTGTGGGGGAGGTTGCGTTGTATGCAAGCGCAGTTTCCGGTGTGGCGGCGCTTTGGCTCGACACCGCTGTCGCGAGGTTTTTTTCAAAGCTTGTGTCCGGCTCTTTTATTGTTTCCCACATGGGCACCGAGCCGCCCATGCGTTCGTTTTTGATCATGCGTAGGACTTTGCGGGGTTGTGTGTTGTTTTGTTCTTGTTGTCCTTGATAGGATTCAAGTGCGCTGTACAGCCCGTCTATCATTGTTATTTTTCTCCTTAATGACTGGTTTGCAAGGATTGTGCCAGAGTTTGGTGAAGTGAAAGGTAGAAAAATCAGTGACTTGCAGGTACGGTAATATGTTTGTTAACGTCAAATGTGCCGGTTAGACAGGAGATTTTTACCGTTTATGACAGATGTAGCCAAAATTTTAATTTTTGACGCAGATTCTGTGTCGCGTGTCTTTTTGCAGGGGTTTTTTGCTTGTTCGGAGCGTTATCCGGATGTTCAGGTTCTGGATTTTGTTGATGGGTATGATTGCGACGGCGGCGGTTATTGTATTTGTGTAGGGGGGCGGCCTCAATCTGTTTCTCCTGATGTTGCGCATGTGGTGTTGCAGAAGCCCGTGAGGTTGGGGGCTGTTCTTGATCATGTTCTGGCATGTTTCAAACAAGATAATACAGGTCATGATTTTGCTGTTTTAAGGTTTGATTCCTGGTCTTTGGATGTTTCGCAGTCTGTTTTATTTTTGTCTGAAAAGCCAGATGATAAAATTAGGGTGACTGAAAAAGAGCGTGATATATTGGTGTATCTCTATAAAAAAACCAACCAGTCGGTATCGAAGGATGTTTTGCTCAATATGGTCTGGGGGTATGCAGATAATATAGAAACTCATACTCTTGAGACGCATATATATAGATTGCGACAAAAGATAGAAAAGGATCCGGCGATGCCTCGTATTTTGGTAACGACGGAAACGGGTTATCGGTTGAATAATGTTGGTTGACCGTGCCTAGCCTATTGTTTTTTTAGCTTTTTTTACGGCGTTTGTCAGGCTGTCCAAAAATGTTTCTGCACGTTCGATGCGTAGGTATTCAATATTTGCGTTGTTCAGAATTTTCAAATCACCGATGAGAGTGTAAATTACGCGAATGTCTGCGGCGCTCAGGTCTAAAGTTGGACCTTCTGCTTGATCGGTTGTTTCTATGAGGATGCTGCTTTTTTCGTTTTCTGCTGTTGTTTGGTATGCTGAGGCGGCTTGCGAGGCTTTTCGGGATGTTTGATCCGTAGTGGTCGCGCTTGCTGAGGTTTTTTGATCATGCGTTGGCGCTACGAATTGTGGTGTATTTTTTTCATTGGAAGGGCTTTCAGAAGTTGCTTGCTCTTCTGCGCCGTTTTTTACGAAATTGTCCAAAAATGTTTTGAGCGCTTCCACAGATACAGTTGCGCCGTTCTGATCGATGTTTTCGTCATCTTTTTTGTTTTTCTTCTTATTGCGTCTTTCGAATTCTGGATCATGTCGCTGAATACCCTGACGTGTGTCCGATTGCTCGGCATGTCGGGGCTTTGAAGAAAATATGTTACCAAGAGCAGAAAACATTATAGCGCTCGTTTTGTTATATTCTTGCTGTTCTTTTATCAAATTTGCAGGATTCATGCCAGATTTATACAGGCGAATCAATATCAATATTTTTTTTAGGGCGTTTATTTTGGGCCTTATTAGAATTTTCCTGATATTTCAATATGATAATTTATATGTTTATATGAGGCCCTCAAACGTTGGGCAAGCTTACAGCTCATAAGGGCCCAGCCGTAGTCGCGGCTTTTATAGCGTATGATTTTTCATGATTATTTTATGGGGTATGCGCTATGGGTGTAATTTTTCTTTATTTTGCTTAGAATGGCCGGATGGATAATGAAGATGATCAAGATTTATGGGATTTTGTTACAAAAGATGCAAAGCCGATTGAGCGACAAAAACCCTTGGGCGATGAAGAAAATCCGGTTCCAAAAACTTTTAAGGAGGTGAAACAGTCTGTTTATCGGGAAAGGGGGCCTAATGTTGTTGTTAAAAATACTCCAGAGGCAGGGGTAGGTCTAGATCACAAAACAGCGGAAAAATTAAGAAAAGGGCAAATGCTGATTGAAGGGCGGCTTGATTTACACGGGATGACGCAAATTCAGGCCAGAGAAGCGTTGGAAGGTTTTATTTTACGTGCGCAGTTGGGGGGGAAGCGATGTGTTTTGGTGATTACGGGCAAAGGAGCAGGCGTTAATGGGCGTCGTGATCCATTATCGCCTGGTCAGGGTGTTCTTAAGCAAAATGTACCATTGTGGTTAGAGGAGGGTTTATTGCGGCCCGTTGTTTTGAAATGTGTTAAAGCCAGGCCGCGTGATGGGGGAGAGGGCGCGCTGTACGTTCTTTTGCGTCGTCAAAGGTAGGGGGTTGGTTTAATCTCTTTATGGGTTTTATTCCTCGCCCCTTGGGGCGGGGGTCATTGTACGTTTATTGTGTATTCGTGTGTTTCGGGTTTATGACCGGTTCGTTCAATCGTCACAAATCCGGTGTATTTTCCTTTTTGTAGTACTTTGTTTTTAAGCTTACGGCCTGTGTAATAGTGCTGTAAGCCCATGTTTTTTTCTTGAATGATTTTACGTTTTATAAAAATATTTTGGTTCGAGTCTAAAATTTTCAAAGTAACTTTGTCTCCTTGTTCAATTTGGTAGAAACTGGCCCAGAAGACAAAAGCGTCGCTTGTATCTGCTTTAATGTTTGTGGGTTTTTCTTGTTCGTGTATGGATTTGAAGTCAGGAAGCTTTGGAGAGAACCCTGCATCAAAATGGGCATAAGGTTGGTACGGTATTTCGTCCTTCCAAAGGCTGTTTTTATGTTTTCCGCAACCGTCATCCTTTAAGAGCCCGGTAAATGGGTCGATATGGCCGCCTTCCCAAATGACGGTAAAATGAAGATGGGGAAATTCGGCCAATCCGGATTGGCCGACCTGAGCGATTGTGTCGCCTTCTTTGACTTCTTCACCGGTTTTGACTTTAATTGAGCCTTGTTTCAGGTGGCAATAATATGTCATCAGGCCATTGCTGTGGTCGAGAATGATGCCGTTACCGCAATCTTTATTGGCCGCTTTTATTGTCTGATACTCGTGTTGTGTTTTGATTGTATCGCTTTCGCCATCACGTGTACGCAAAACTTTACCATCGCTTGCGGCGTAGACATTAATGCCTTTTTTCATGTCCAGACGGTTGCGAAGTGCGAAATCAGTGCCTTTGTGTCCTTCGTATGTTTTATTGCCGCATTTAAAATCCTTATGAGAATCTGACGCAGGGTCGACATCAACGTAATTTCCGATCCAGCAATTTTGTCCCAACTCGCAATCTAATGGCATTGAGAATTGAGGTTTGCTCTGCGCGTATAGAGTGTGAGGTAGGAGTAAAATGGTTGCAAAAAGCAGGTATAGATGTTTCATGATTTTTATAAGATCAAAAGCTGCTTCTAAAATTTATGGTTATATAGTCGTTTTAATTCTTTGTAACAGTGAATTTATAAAATGAATTTACTGAGGTCCGAAGATTTGACCAAGTCTTCAACATTCTCACGGACAAAATCAGCGGTGATTTTTACGGTTTCTCCGTTGCGATCGGATGCATTGAAACTTAAATCTTCGAGCAATTTTTCCATTACGGTATGAAGGCGGCGTGCGCCGATATTTTCAACTTGTTCATTGATTTCGAATGAAAGGCGCGAGATTTCGTCAATGGCTTTGCCTTCGAATTCGAGGGTGACGCCTTCGGTCCCGATAAGGGCGATATATTGCGTGATCAGGCTGGCTTCGGTGTCGCGGAGGATTTTTTTGAAGTCTTCTTCTGTAAGGGCGCGTAGTTCTACGCGGATTGGGAGGCGTCCCTGGAGTTCGGCAAGGAGGTCTGAAGGCTTTGCGTAATGGAATGCACCACTGGCGATGAACAGGATGTGGTCTGTTTTTACGGGGCCGTATTTGGTTGTGACGGTTGTGCCTTCGATTAGCGGTAGTAGATCGCGCTGTACGCCTTCACGGGAAACATCGCCGCCGCGTGCGTCTTGGCGGGCTGCGATTTTGTCGATTTCATCGAGGAACACAATGCCGTTTTGTTCGACCAGTTCCATGGCGTGTTCGATGACTTTATCTTCATCCAGAAGTTTGTCGGCTTCTTCGCGCATGAGGATATCGTGACTTTCTTCGACGTTGAGTTTTTTCTTTTTGGTTTTTTCAAAAGTTTTGCCGAATATATCGTTCATGTTGATCATCGACATAGATGCGCCGGGCATGCCGGGTATGTCCATCATGCCGCCCATCGGATTGGTGTTATCAACAATTTCGATTTCGATTTCGCGATCATTGAGTTCGCCGGCGCGGAGTTTTTCACGGAAAGATTTGCGTGTGCCTTCGCCAGCCGTTTGGCCGACGAGAGCATCAAGGACGCGTTCTTCGGCGTAAATTTCGGCTTGCGCTATTACTGTTTTTCGCATGCGTTCACGTGTCATGTGAATGGCGGATTCGGTAAGGTCGCGGATGATTTGTTCAACGTCTTTACCGACATAGCCAACTTCGGTGAATTTGGTGGCTTCGACTTTGACGAAAGGGGCGTGGGCTAGTTTCGCCAGTCTACGTGCGATTTCGGTTTTGCCAACGCCGGTTGGTCCGACCATCAAAATGTTTTTCGGGTAAATTTCTTCTTGAAGATCTGGGTCGAGTTGTTGTCTGCGCCAGCGATTGCGAAGGGCGATTGCGACCGCTTTTTTAGCATCGTTTTGACCGATGATAAAGCGATCGAGTTCGCTGACTGTTTCGCGCGGGGAAAAGGCCGGAATGTTCAGAGTTTCTGTTTTTTCAGGTTTAAGGCTCATGATTTATAACTCTTCGAGGGTGATATTCTCATTGGTGTAGACGCATATATCGGCGGCGATCTTCATGGATTTTCTGGCGATCTCTTCCGGGGTTAAATCCTGATTATACAGAGCGCGTGCAGCGGCCAGAGCGTAGTTTCCGCCTGATCCAATACCGATGATGCCGTCTTGTGGCTCCACAACGTCACCATTTCCGGTGAGGATGAGTGAGGTGTCTTTATCGGCGACGGCCATTAAGGCTTCGAGTTTGCGCAAGTATTTGTCGGTTCGCCAATCTTTGGCGAGTTCAACACAGGCTCGTGTGAGTTGGCCGGGGTGGGCTTCGAGTTTGGCTTCGAGGCGTTCAAATAGTGTAAAGGCATCGGCCGTGGAGCCAGCAAAACCAGCGATGATATCGTCATCGCGGCCTAAACGGCGGACTTTGCGTGCGTTGTTCTTCAGGACTGTATCACCCATTGAAACTTGCCCATCGCCGGCAATGATGACTTTACCGTCTTTGCGAACGGAAAGAATGGTTGTACCGCGCCAATTTTGGGCTTTTGCGTAATCTTGTGTGTTTTCAAACATAATCGTTGCTTACATTTACTTTCTGGCAGCGTTGCTTCGCTCCTTACGTAGGCTTGCTACGCGTCGTCGCTTGCGTCTTGCCAGAAAATAAAGCCAAACGACGATAGGCAAGATATGGGGTGAAAGGGGGGTGGAAGTCAAGAGGGTGACTTTAATTCGTTTATTTGGTGGTTTTTTTTAAGAAAAAGTGAAAAAAGTGAAAAAAAATTACGGTTATTTTTGACAACTTATGAGTGTTTTATGGGCTTTGTTTTTTAAAAAATTCAATTGTGATGATAAATAAGACTGAAATTATAAGGCATTTGAATAAAATTTTATTCAAATATAATGTTTTCCATAATCTTTCATTAATGAATATGCCTTAACTTAAAGAAACTAAAGAAAAAAGTCCAGTTTTTTGACATAAAAACAAATTTAAAAGAGGGATGAAAAACGGGACTTCAAAACGATCTTCGAAAAGAAGACATAAGGACAAACGGCAAAAGACCTGAGGCACAAAACGACTTCGGGCAGCGTGTAAAAAAACAGGCGAGTGTACAGGGGTATATTGATGGGATTTCCAAGTCGAGAAATCAGAGAAAATTTAGGTGATATTGTAACGCCGCCGTCGCATGAAGCGTTTCGTGCGGCGGCGCAAGTGTTGCCAGCTGAGTTCTTAACTGGATCTTTTGCGCAGCTTGCAGCTGGCGCAGTTACGGCGGTGGATGTTGAGCGCCTTATGCTTTCTCTCCCTGCGTTAAAAGAAAACATGGCAACTGGTGAAATTTTGATTTCTGCAGGTTCCATTGGTGATGGTGTTATGAAGCGCGGCGATCAGTTGGCATCGCATAAAAAAGAACTTCTTGAGCGTGCGAACGGTAAAGGGAAGGATAGCATGGCGGATCTTCTGGCCATGCTTCAGGATCGGATTGATGATATTAATCTGCGTTTGGGTGAAATTCGAGAGCAGATTGGTCAGGTTGAGGACCGTTTAAAAGAGCAATACGGAGAAAACTGGCTTGAGGTTATGGCGGAAACGCATCTTAGTGAAGAGGACCTGCAGGATTTGGAGGGGTTGTCCGGGGATGATCGTGAGAAAGCGATCCGTGAGAAATTGATGGACCGGATTCTGGACGAAAATGGAAATCCTAAGTCAGGGTATGACGGTCTTGATATTGCGGAAGCGTCGAAGCTTTGGAGGCAAGAACAAGTTCAAGAACAGAAGCTGGAAAATCTCCAAGATGGTTATAAAGAAGCGTTGGAAAAAGGTGATCCTCAGATTGCGATCCAAGTAATTGAGGAAAATAATCAAGCTGGCTGGGCGGTAAGACAAACACATTCGAAGGATTTAGCGAGTGTTTTTGCAGAAGCGAGAGATAATAATAATGCGGTAACATTGGCGGCTGCTGTTAGTCTTGAACAAAAGGACGCCCAAGAGTTTGCAACAGCTGATAATTCCGAAGCAAACCGTCTTTTAAATAGCTTTTTGTAGATCAGTTCTCGTAAGAGACTTGAAGCGCTGAATAATCCCGAACATTCCTAACATGCTCGACAGCTTTCAATAAGGCTGGTGTTGCCTCTAAAAGGTTATGTGGGCCGTCTGTTATAACCACAGGATTATTGTTAGTATCCATCGTTTGATAAAATAAGGTGACTTCTGTTATCTTATTTCCGTTGTCGCCCGCGTACACTGCGCCCGAGACGCCGTGTTTTTCTTTTATAGATGTTTGAATGCGATTAGCGAACTCTGTACCATCTGATTGCATGATTTCATAAAGATCTGGCCCTTCAAGCACAGAGATGCCTAAATTAGCATGACCCGCTGCGGCGAATTCCATCGCTTTAGATTCAATTGTTAAACGCGCTAACTGTTCATCAGTGAGTATTGTTATTTCTGCTGGTTGCTCAAAGTTTGCTGTTTGGTAGCCTACATCTTCCGCGTGAGCCTTCGGTGCGAGGGATGTACCAGCTGTCGCAGTCATGGCAAGAAGGCCCAAACCGAGGGCGGCTGTGCGGAATGTATCCTTATTAAATGCTGGAAAAGCCATAATAATCTCTCCAATTACTGAACGAAACGTATCATTAAGCGTGTGTAAAATGCAAGAAAATTCGTTCATGTTTATTCTTTCTTTGTAATAATCCATCTGTTTGGGGGAGTTTATGGGTAAGAAAGGTAAAGCAAATCGGGGTGTGGTGGAAATATTACACCGTGTCAATATTATAGCATAGAGTGCATTTGTTATATCATTATGTGCATTAGATGTCGTTGTTTTAGGGCTGTTAGTGCGGAGTTGAGTCCTTTAGGAAACGTATCGTTTATGCTTGTTTCAGCCGGATTTTTCGTGTTACCCGCATTTATTCGTAGGCAATTCCGAGGCGGTCGAGGGCTTCGCGGATGGGAACGAAGTAATTTAGGCCAATTCCTATGGTGCTTCCGTTTTCATTGGAGAAGCTTTCTGCCAGAACGGTTACACCGGCGATATTGCCGTGTTCATCGACCAGCATGCCGCCGGATGAGCCGGGATGGATTTCGACGTCGCCTTGGATGTAATTGTTGCGTACGCCTTGATATTTCATGTTACGGCGATGGGCGCTGACGATTCCTTTGGTAACGGTTCCGCGCTGGGTTTTGTAGTTTTTGGGCGATCCAATGGCGTAGATATCTTCGCCGACTTTGGGCCAATCGAGACGCAGGGGAAGGATTGGAATTTCCTCCATCTTGAGCCAGTCTGGAATTTCTTCGAGCTTCAGGAGGGCCACGTCACGGGCTCGATCAACGCGCAGGACTTCGGCTGTTATTCCGGTTTTGCGGATATTGGTGACCACGCGCATGCGGCGCGCTTCGCCTACTACGTGAGCATTGGTCAGGATGTGGCCTTGTTTTGTGATGAAAAAGCCGGAGCCGTGGCCGCCTTTTTGCAGCATGACTACGGCTTTGCGGCCTTCTTCGGCTGTTTTGGCGAAGGGTTGTCTGGAGAGAGAGGCGCTGGGTAATGTGACTTCTTCGTCGGCGTTGAAGGCGCGGGGTCTTGCGTCCTGTTTTTCACCGCGCCAGTCTCTTTTGTCCCAGTCACGTGGCGGTTTTACGCCGTCAAAGATGAGTGCGCGTAAATTTTCGTCGGCGGCCAGATTATGGACAGCCATTTCGAAAGCGTCGTGGAAGAGGAGGGCCAGTCCTTCGGTGTTGGGTACGCGGCGTTTTGTGTAGCCTTCGGTGCGGGTTTGGTAGACCACTGTGCGCTTGAGGCGGTCATAAATGCTCCAGTCAAAGGCGGCGTATAATTGTCCGCGCTCGCCCGGCATACCGGTTAGCCAGTCGAGCATGTAGGGTTTTGGTTCCGAGTTACAGATATTGACCTGAAGGTCTTTGAGCTTGGCGCCGATTGAATAATCACCGCGCTGTTCCTCGTCTTCTGGTTCGAAAAACACATCGAGCGAGCCGACAACGTCATAGCCGTTGGCTTCGAGTGCATCATGGAATGTTTGACGCAGGAAGGCCGGATCGATGGATTTTTTTAAAATATTGCGGTTAACGGGGTAGGCGGGAGATAGGCAAAAGAGGCCGCCCTGGAGGCTACCGACATTCATACCAGGTGGCAGCAGGAGCTTAATGCCGCTGTATTTTATGGGCGCTGGGGCGGCTGTTTCGGGGATAATGGGCGCTTCGGCGTATTCGACTTCTTTGACCATCGAGCCACAGCCGGCTAGCAGGCTTGTACCTGCTATGGCGATTGTAATGGTTTGTAACAGTGTTTTGAATGGTAATTTCATGTCTGTTTTGTTATTGTGAGCGCTGTTTTTAAGCTTAAACCATATAGAGATGAGTGCAAAGATGCCTAAAGATGGTGCGAACGATAGACTGGGGACAATTACCCGCAAGACGAATGAAACAAGCGTTTCTGTTTCTGTGAACCTTGATGGGCAGGGGCGTTATGACGTGTCTACGGGTATTGGATTTTTTGATCACATGCTGGAGCAGCTGTCGAAGCATTCATTAATTGATATGACGATTAAGGCGGAGGGTGATTTGCATATTGATGGTCATCACACAGCCGAAGATGTCGGTATTACGCTGGGTCAGGCGATTAAAGAAGCCGTGGGTGACAAGCGCGGTATCCGGCGGTATGGACATTTTGATTTGGTGATGGATGAGGCGCGTGCGTCTGTATCGCTGGATTTGTCGAATCGTCCTTTTTGTGTGTGGGATGTTGGCTTTACGGTCGAGCGTTTGGGCGAAATGGATACGGAATTGTTTGAGGAATTCTTTAACGCGTTTTCTCAAGGGGCCGGTGTGACCTATCACGCGAGCCAGTTGGCGGGTACGAATAATCACCATATTATCGAGGCGATTTTTAAAGCGACGGCTAAATCTTTGCGTATGGCGGTTGAGACAGATCCACGTGCGGTTGACGCGTTGCCGAGCACGAAGGGTGCGCTTTAATCTCTTTACGGGTTAATTTAGCGGATAAGAGATTTCTAGAATTTCAATTTTTTCGACGCCGTCTTTGGTGCGGACTTTGACGGTATCGCCTTCTTCGGCTTTTAAGAGGGCTTTGCCGACGGGGGAGAGCCAGTTGATTTTGCCTTTATCCATGTTGGCTTCGTCAACACCGACGAGTTTAACGGTAATTTCGCTGTCATCTTCACGGGCGTAAGTTATGGTAGCGCCGAAATAAATGCGGTCTAGATTCTGTTGATCTTTGGGGTCGACAATTTTGCAATTCTCGAGTTTTTTCTTGAGGTAGCGCAGGCGTCCATCGATTTCGCGCAGGCGTTTTTTGTTATAGATGTAATCGCCGTTTTCGCTGCGGTCGCCATTGCCGGCGGCCCATGAGACAATCTCGCAGATTTTTGGGCGTTCATTATGGATGAGGTGGTCTTGCTCAGTTGCCAGGGTTTTATAGCCTTCGGGCGTCATGTAGTGCAGGGTTTCGCTGATTGGTTGTTTGGCGCCGAGGGTGCGTTTACGGGTCATGGCGAGGTTATTTCCGTTTGCGCAGCACATCTCCGTGTGCGGGGAAGCCTTCGTAATCTGTCATTGTGATGACATCATCTTTTAAGGCCTCGAGCCCTTCTCTGGTGCATTTGGAGATGCTGGTGCGTTTGAGGAAATCCCAGATTGATGTGCAGGAATATGTATGTGCCCAGCCGCCGGTTGGCAGGACGTGATTGACGCCTATGCCGTAATTGCCCAGTGATGAGGGTGTGTGTTCACCGATGAGAATTTCGCCAGCGTGCAGCAATTTTGTTGCAATGTTTTCTGCGTTTGCGGTCTTGAGGTGCAGGTGTTCAGGTGCATATTCATTGGCAATTTCGATCGATTGTTCGAGGCTTTCGGTCAGTATAATGCCGCCGTATCCATCTTCTTTTTGGGACATGACTTTTGTGCAGATGGATTTGTGAGTTTGCGGTAGTTCTGCAATTTTTCCTGGTAAATTTTGCTGCACAAAGTTAGCTAGTGTTTCATCATGTGTGATCAATAGACTTGCGGAATCTTCGCCGTGTTCGGCTTCGTTGAGAATGTCCCAACATGTATTTTCAGGGTTGGCTGTTTCGTCGGCAAGGATGATTGATTCGGATGGACCGGCTGGCATACCCGGGTCCATAATAACGGAGCAGACACGTTTTGCGGCAGCGACATAGGGTGAGCCGGGGCCGAGGACTTTTTTGACTTTTGGAACTGTTTCCGTGCCGAAAGCCAGTGCAGCAATAGCCTG
>Ga0316204_10004662_pt1 | contig 24164 bp, 20 predicted proteins | sample 6monrhotite_MG_2_FD_205661 | JGI IMG/M metagenome (GOLD analysis project Ga0316204, IMG submission 205661) | Microbial mat bacterial communities from mineral coupon in-situ incubated in ocean water Damariscotta River, Maine, United States -... | ecosystem: Environmental > Aquatic > Marine >... | reverse complement strand
CGTTCCTCAGAGGTACGCCTTCGATGTTGGCGCGCGCCTGACGGCACGTTCTGGCTGAAGGTGGGGGGTCACAGGGGGCTCGCCCCCTCGCCCCGTCAGGGGCCAGAAGACATGGGGAGGGCTTCAGAGGCAGCGACTCAGGCGCGCTGAAGTTCGAGCGGACGCGCCTTGCGGCGAGGCATCTGACGTCGCAACACCCTCTCGCGTGAGGCGCTGGGACGTCGCGTTCCTCAAAGGGGCCTCTTCGCAGTTGGCGCGCCCTGCGGCGCGGTTGATGCTGCCGCGCTGACAGCGCGAGGGCGGCGCGGGCTCAGCGGCGCTGCGGGCTCACGCACCTCTTGGTGCTTCACTGTTGGTGCTTCACTGGCAGGCGGTAGCAGGCGCCCTCTCGCCGAGAGTCGGGGGGGACGGAACTCCCCCGAACACCCTGAAATTCAACTCCTCTCCCAGCCCCCTTACGATAGTGCTTGCCGCCGCGCCCGAGTGTAATAATCCCCACTGAATGAATCTTCATTCACCGGGACAATCATGAGCGCTACTGACTTCACCGTCGACCTCCGTGACATCCGCTTCGTGCTCTTCGAGCAGCTCAAGATCCACGATGAGCTGGGCAAGCACGAGCAGTACGCCGACTTCGATCGCGACCTCTACGACACCATGGTCGAGGAAGGCGCCAAGATCTGCGTGGAAGTCGTCGCCCCCATCAACGGTCCCGGTGACCGCCAGGGCTGCTCCCTGGACGACGAGAACAACGTCACCACCCCCGAGGGCTACAAGGCCGCCTGGGACGCGGTGGTCGAGGCCGGCTGGGGCGCCATCACCGGCTCCCCCGACTACGGCGGCATGGGCCTCCCCCCGGTCTTCGGCGTGTACTTCTCCGAGGTGCTCATCGGCGCCTGCACCGCCTTCTCCATCTACCACGGCCTCTCCCACGGCGCGGGCGACCTCATCGAGCACTTCGGCGCTGACTGGCTGAAGGAGGTCTGCCTCGAGAAGCTCTACACGGGTGAGTGGGCTGGCACCATGTGCCTGACCGAGGCTGGCGCCGGCACCGACGTTGGCGCCAACCGCGCCAAGGCCACCGCGACCGACGACGACGGCGTCTTCCTGCTCGAGGGCGAGAAGGTCTTCATCTCCGGCGGTGACCAGGATCTCACCGAGAACATCATCCACCTGATCCTCGCGCGCACCCCCGACGCCCCCGCCGGCGTCAAGGGCCTCTCCCTGTTCGCCGTGCCCAAGTTCGACTTCAAGACCGGCGACCGCAACGGCGCCCGGGTGGTCGGCATCGAGCACAAGATGGGCATCAACGGCTCCGCGACCTGCGTGCTGGCCCTGGGAACCCAGGAGCCCTGCCGCGCCTACATCGTCGGTCAGCCCGGCGACGGCATCCGCATCATGTTCCACATGATGAACGACGCCCGCATCAAGGTCGGCATCCAGGGCCTCGGCAGCGCCGCCGCCGCCTACCAGAACGCGCTGAGCTACGCCAAGGAGCGCATCCAGGGCAGCAGCCTGAAGGAGATGCGCAACCCCGAGGCCAAGCCCGTCGCCATCGTCCAGCACCCGGACGTGCGCCGCAACCTGATGCGGATGAAGGTCGCCACCGAGACCATGCGCTCCATGCTCTACACCAACGGCCTGCGGCACACCCTGTCGCTGCTCCCCGGCGACGAGGTGGGCGCGCGCACCCACAAGAACATGGTCGACCTGATGGTCCCCATCTGCAAGGCCCACTGCACCGACCTCGGCTTCGACGTCACCGTCACCGCGGTGCAGGTGTACGGCGGCTACGGCTACATCCAGGAGTACCCGGTCGAGCAGCACCTCCGGGACAACAAGATCGCCTCCATCTACGAGGGCACCAACGGCATCCAGGCGATGGACCTGCTCGGACGCAAGATGCGCCAGGGCCAGGGCGTGCTCTTCATGCAGTGGCTGCAGGAGACCAACGAGCTGCTGGACGAGGCCCGCAAGCACGATCAGTTCGCCGACGCCGTGAAGTCCCTGGAGAAGGGCCGCGACGCGGTGGGCGCCTCCGCGATGCACCTCGGCGGCGCCGCCCGCAAGGATCTCGAGGGCGCCATGCTCTACGCGACCCCCTTCCTCGAGTGCTTCGGCACCGTGGACCTCGGCCTGCACGCGCTGCGTCAGGCGCTGGTCGCCACCGAGGCCCTCGCCGGTGACGTCAACGAGTCGGACGCGCGCTTCTACAAGGGCAAGGTGCTGAACCTCGCCTTCTACGTGGCCGAGTTCCTGCCCAAGGCGATCTCGCTCTCCAAGACCATCCGCAGCGGCGACACCAGCGCGATGGACGAGGCGCTGTTCAGCTGAGGCGCGCCGCCTACAGGTTGAGCAGCAGGTGAAGCGCCAGCATGGCCTCTGAGTAGACCCGCTCCGGAACCTCCGGGGCGGGTCTCTTGCGTTCCTGATGGTGGAACGTCATGTCGTTGATGACGGCCTCGTCGTCCGGCGTGTGCCAGCCGGCGCTGACCCCCAGCCCGTCGAGGGCCAGGGTGACCCTCCAGCCGCCCTCGAAGCGCCGGGAGGCGTCCTCCATGGCGCCGCCGTCGCCGGTCGCGCCCCGCTCGAAGGCGTGCTTGTGCAGCCCGTGGAAGAGCCGCACGGCGTTGGCGGACTGGCCGGTGATCAGGAGATCGCGCACCGGATCCTCTCCCTCGGGGGGGCTGGGGAAGGTGCGGCGCGCGAGCTGCTCGAAGGGCTGGACCAGGTCGCCGTCCGCGAAGACCGCCTGCCAGGTCGCCTGCTCCGCGGCGCTCATGGTGACCGGGTGCGCAAGGCTCACGCGGTCCCCCGGCGCGACGGGCTCGTAGTCGCTGTCCAGCAGCTCCTTCTCTTCGCTCACATAGAAGCGTCGGCCCGCGTCGGTCTCCCAGAGGCAGGTCCGGCCCAGCGGGAAGATGAAGGGGTGCTCCAGGAAGAGCGCGCGCCAGGCGGCGGTGGTCCATGAGCGGCCGCTCATGGCGAGCTCCAGCCGCTCCACCTGGGCGCGGGTGTTGACCCGGATCTCCTTCTTCAGATCGGCCAGGGCCTTCTTGCGGGCCTTGATGACCGCGTCGTCGTCCACCTTTCGGGGCCCCGGCGGGGACTTCAGGCGCCGGCCCTCCTCGGCCTCCAGCGCCACCTCGTTGCCCGGGGTGAGCACCAGGGTGAAGGCGCGCGCGCCGTAGGGGAAGGGCTGGCGGCCGGCGGCGTCGAAGCCCAGCGACGGGATGGCGCGCTCGGCGACCTCCGCGCGGCTGACGCCGAGCTCCCGCGCCAGCGCGTCCAGCATGCCCCGCGCCCGGTCCCGCGCGGAGCCCCGCCGGGCCTTGCGGGACCAGTGATCCAGCCAGCGGACGCCCACCGGGGTGCCCGATCGCTTCAGCACCAGCAGGCCGTACTCCGCCTGCTTGGGGCTGCTGCTCGCCAGCACATCGAGCCCGCGGGCCATCTCCTCCAGGCGCTGCTCATCCAGGAGCCAGGCGCGGGAGAAGTCGAGCCAGCGCGGCTGCTTGCGGGGGCCCTTGTCCGCCGCCTGCTTGACCAGCGCGTCGTAGAGCGGGGTGCGCCCCTCGCTTGAGATCCGGGCCAGGACGGCCGGCAGATCCGGATCGGTGTGCTCCGGGGTCTCCTTGCTCATGCGGTGGATGACCCAGGCGCGGGCGGCCTCGGAGAGCCGCGGGCCGTCGCGCCAGGAGAGGGCTGGCAGCGCGTCGGCGACCTGGTCCAGCCATCGGGGGAGCTTCACCCCGGGCTGGGCGGCCAGCGACGCGTCCAGCGCGCCGTCGTCGTCGCCGCCCCGGGCCTCGTGGGGGCGGCAGGCGAACAGCGCGCCGCCGATCGCCTCCTTGACCCGGGAGGAGCGCTCCCCCACCAGAGCAGCCTCCAGGGCGGGCGCCGCCGCGGCGTCGCCGATGGCGCCCAGGATCCCGGCGACCGTCGCCCGGCTCCCGGCGCTGCCGCCGGTCAAGCGCGGGAGCAGCAGCGGGAGCGCGGGAGCGCCCGCCGCCGAGAGCGCCGCCGCCGCGGCCCGTCCCCGAGCCGGCGGCTTCGCGTCGAGCGCCTCGATGAGCAGGGTGAGGGCTCGCTCCGAGCCGTAGGCTCCGACAGCCGCGAGGCCCCCCTCGACCCAGTCGCTGTTGGCGCGTCGCGGCGGCGGGCGCAGGGCCCAGGCCAGGGGCGCCAGGCCGTCCTCGCCGTAGCGGGTCAGCAGCTCGCCCACGAAGGCCGCTTCGTGGCCGCGGGCCATCTGGGAGGCGAACTCACTGCTCAGCCAGGGCGCGAGGGCGTCCGGGCCCTGGTCGCCGACCGCTTCGGCGGCGGCCCACCACAGCGCCGCGGCGCTGGGGCCACAGTAGCTCTCCCGCGCCCCGGTGAGCAGCCCCGCGAGCAGGCTCAAGCCGAGCCCCCGGTGCTGCTCCCAGGCGTCCGTCGTCGGCGAGTAGCGGGCGCTCGAGACGAGCTGGTTCAGCGCCTCGCGGTGCGCTTCGGCCGCCTCCTGGAGGGCTGTCAGGCGCGCCTCGGGGCGTCTGCGCCAGCCTCCGCCCTCGCCGCTGAAGATCGCGAGCTGGTCGCGGATGGCCGCCACCTTCTCCTTCTTCAGCATCGCCGCCGCCGTCGCCGCGGCGCCCGGGAGGTCCGGGTGGGCCGCGAGCACGCGCGCGGCGCCCAGCCTGTCGGCCTTCTTGCGGGAGGCGGCCAGCTCCGTCACCGCGCCGACGCCCGCGGGGCCCAGGGCGATGAGCCCCTCCAGCGCGGCGTCAATCACCTCTCTGCTGGTGTCTCGCGCCATCTCCGCCAGCAGCGGCGCCGCCGCGGCGCTGTGCATGGCGGCTGCGGCGCGCACGAAGGTGAGCCTCGCCGGGCAGCGGCTGCGGTAGCCGGCGGTCAGCGCTGGGATCCCCTCCGCACCCCAGGCGGTCAGGGCCTGCACCTCGGCGTCCCGGAGGTGCCCCCGCGCGCGGTGGCTGGTGACCTCCGCGACGGCGGCTTCGCTCACCCCGGGGGTGCGGCAGGCGCCGATCAGAACCCAGCAGATGTCGCTGGGGTAGTGGGTCTTCAGGAGCGCCAGGATCACCGCCTCGATCAGCGCGGGCTCCAAGGCCCGGGCGCTGGCCGCGAGGCGCTGGCCGCGGGCCTCGTCTCCCTCGCCGTGAGACGCCCCCTTCTGGAAGACCGGCATCAGCTCGGCCGGGAAGGTCCGGCCGGCCTCCGCCATCGCCGCGGGGAGCCAGCAGGCGAGCAGGTTGGCCAGCGCCTCGCTGGGATCCGCAGCGGTCAGCAGCGCCCGGGCCTCGGCCTCGGCGGCGGGGAGGATGGCGGCGGCCCGCTCGTCCAGCTGCGCGAGCAGCATGGTGAGATCCTGGTGCAGCCAGGCCTTGGGGGCGATGGCGAGGAGCTGGGCGTCCGTGGCGGCGGGCAGCGCTGACTTCAGGTGGAGGATGCCGTGGATGTGCAGCGCCGGGGCCGCCGCGTGGCGGCAGACGGCGGCGCGCCAGCGGGCGACACCGAAGCGCTCGTCGAGGCCCCGGTAGTGATCCTGGGTGAGGATGGAGCCGCCGGCGAAGCTCCTGGCGGCCTGCTCCAGCGCGTCCTCACCGAGCGCCGCCTCCTCGAGCCAGCCGCGCCGGAACATGGCGAGCGCGAGGCCACCGCGCGCGGGCTCCGGCAGCGTCGACCAGCCCGCGACCAGCTCCTCCGGGGCGTCCAGGCCTTCCAGCATGTAGTTCAGGTCGTCGGTCCAGCCGGGCCAGAGGTTGCTGCGCTGGCCGAGCGGGGCCTGCTTCAGCAGCGCGAGCAGGTCGGCGGCGCGGACGGCGCTGGCCCTGGACATGGGCGACCACCACCGCTGCTTGCGCGCGGCGTCGAGCTTGCCCAGGCGCCACAGCTCCCAGAGCAGGCTCCCCAGCTCGGTCTCGCCTCCGGCCAGCCGCTCCAGCCGCTCACAGATCATGTACTGCTCACCGCCGGCGGCCAGCACCGCCTCGACCTGCTTCATCTCCCACGCCAATCTCATCCTCCGCGATAGCGCCGCCGGCCATGTATGACCTGGGCCCGATTCCACCAACTCCTGTGGAGGTCCGGACAGTTTCTGGCTCCCTGGAGGGGCGAATCAGGTGACATTGGTTGGAGGAGGTCTTCTTGAACTCACAGGAATCCCAGGAGCCCGGCGGCTACTCGCTGGAGCAGATGAGCCCCGCTCAGGTCGCGAGCCTGGAGCGGGTACAGGCACACTTGATGACCGCTGGATGGGAACTCTCGGACGCGACCCCGCCCTGGCGCAACCGCTCCGCGATGACCCCGGAGCTGCACGCGGAGTACGACGCGAACCCGGTCTGGTGGATGGGCATCGGCTGGTACATGTCGCGGGAGTATGTGGAGCTGCAGCTCAGAACGAGGGCGGTCGGAGGCGACCCCGCGCCGGGGCGCGGCCTCGTCTGGCGCGCCTATCCGCGCTCGGACGGACAGCGGAGCTGGACCCTCGCCGCCGAGGCGATGTTCCTGGCGGTCATCGACCTGCAGGACGGGGTGGACGAGCAGGACTGGAGCACCTTCCCAGCGGAGCTCCGACCGCTGTCAGAGCCGCTGCTGTTCGAGGTGCCGGGGGGCTTCCTGGTGGACAGCGGGCCGGTCGCCCTCGACCCGATCAGCTGACCAGCCCCTCCAGGTAGCCGTGGACCGCCTCGACCGCTCGCTGGAGGTTCTCGGCGTTGGTGGTCCCCGACGACTTCCGCGGCTTCAAGGAGTGGTCCCCGTCCGGTATCCAGCTGAAGGCGATGTTCTCGGACAGGGTGTAGCCCCCGATCTCCTCGCGCGTGCCGAAGGTGTCCCGCTCTCCCTGGACGAACAGTGAGGGGGTCTGGAGGCGCTCCAGGTGGCCCACCCGCAGCCGCTCGGGCTTGCCCGGGGGGTGGAAGGGGTAGCCCAGGCAGACGAGCCCTCCGACGCCTCTGGCATCCGCCAGCATGCTGCCGATACGACCGCCCATGGACTTCCCGCCGATGACGAGCTTGGACTCGCCGCCCCGGCGCTCAGCGAGCCAGTCGATCACCGCGGCGTAGTGGCTCAGCAGCACCGGCGCCGCGTTGGGGCCGTGGCGCTTGCCGGTGCCGCGGGCGTTCTGCATGTAGGGGAACTCGAACCGCGCCACCCGCCAGCCCCGCTCTCCGAGACCGTGGGCGATCACGCCCAGGAACGGGTGATCCATGGGGGCGCCCGCGCCGTGCGCCAAGACGACGGTGAGGCGGGAGTCTCGGGGGCCGTTGTAGAGGAAGGGGCCGGGCTGTGACACGGTCGCCTCGCTGGTGGTGGAGCGCATCCTGTACCTCGGCGAGCGGCTGTACGCTTCCGCGTCGCGCGGATCGTGGGCGCCGCTCAGGGGGCGGGCCAGAGGGGCTGAATCAGGGTCTCGAGCGCTGGCTCCGGTGCATCGGCCCAGCGCTGCCGGGTGACGGCCCGCCACCGCTCGGGATCGTCCATCGGCGCCGCCTCTACCTCCACCTCCGTGAGCCACCACACCAGCATCGCTCCGCGGTCCTCTGGCGCCCCCAGGGACGCCGTCAGGAACCGCTCGTAGGCCCTCGCCCTCGCCGGGGTCACCCCCGCCGTCAGCAGGTCCAGGGTGACGACGCCGACACCGTCAGCGCGCAGCGCGGCCGCTGCCTCGGGGCCTGGCGGGGGCGGGGACTCGCCGGCCTCATACGCCAGCGCCGCGCTCACCAGGGGCGAGGCGGCCGCCCAGCTCTGCCAGGCGGCGGGGGCCCGAACGCCCGGCGGGAGCAGCACCGGGTTGACGACGGAGCGACCGTGCCAGCGCAGGTGGCGACCGGGGAGCGAGCCGGTTCGCCAGCCGCGCGACAGCGGCAGCTCCAGCACGGCCCCGTCCGCGGCGGCGAGCGCCGCCCAGGGCCGCTCATGGGTGAGGTCGGTCTGTTGAAGCGGCAGGTTCTGCGAGCGGCCCAGCGGCTCCAGCAGCAGCGCGACGGCGAAGAGCCAGGGCCTCGGGGCGCGCGCGGCGAAGGCAGCCAGCCCGAGCGGGACCAGGAGCCCCCAGCGCTCGGGCCAGGTCAGGCGGGCGAGGGCCGGGTGCAGCCCGCCCAGCCACTCGAAGGGCAGGGTGATGAGGCCGCCGCCGCCGGTCAGCGCCGCCTCTCCGCGCTTGAGGTAGGGCCCCAGGAGGAACGCGGCGCCGATAGCCGCCACCCACAGCAGCGGCCAGGGCGCGGGGCGGTCATCGCGGCGCTGGACCCACGCCGCCGCGGCGACCGCGACGACGAGCGCCAGCGCGAGGCCGTTGCTGCGATCCGCGGGGGTAAAGGAGAGGGCGAGCAGGGGATCGACGCCGTGCTCGAAGGCGACGCGCCACGCCGCCGGCACGCCGTCCGCCGACCCGGGGGGCGCGGCGGTCGCGCCCGCGTCGGGCATCGCGGACCAGCGCCCGAGCGTCCAGAGCAGCGGCCCGGCGCAGATCGCCGCGGTCACAGCGGCGGCGCCGCCCACCGCGCGCGCGGCGGGTCGCCATCGACGCCGCGCGGCCAGCGCGATCGGGAGGCTCGCGGTCGCCAGGAAGAGCCCCTGGTACCAGTAGCTCAAGGCCGCGGCGCTCATCCAGACGCCGGCCATCACCGCGTCGCGTGGGCGGGGGCTCTCCCGCGTACTGACACCGACGGCGCGCAGCAGCGCGGCCAGGTACAGGGGCGCGAACACCGCCGCCAGTACTTGCGGGGCGTGGTGGAGGTTCGCCTCCCGGGCCACCGCCTCCGAGGTCAGGAGCGCGACCCCGACGAGCGCGCCCGCGCCGTGGCTGCCGCCGAGCTGCCGCCCGAGGTGGTGGCCCGCGACGCCCACGGCGGTCAGCGCGAGCAGCCACCAGAGCGCGTCGCCCAGCGGAAAGGGCAGCCACCAGGCGAGCGGCGCGCCCAGCAGGTGGTCCGCCAGGTTGGGGGTCAGGTTCAGGGGATCGAGCCCGACCGGGTGGTAGATCGTGGGGCCGCCGCGCAGCGCCTCGGCCACCAGCCCCCGGAGCATGACGGTGTCGGTCGCGTCGACGTTCGGGTAGCCCGGGAGGGCCGCGCCCAGCGAGCCGGCGAGCGGCCAGGTGATGCCGATCACCAGCGCGAGGTAACCGGGGAGGATCAGCAGCCGTCGGGGGTGCACCCGGGGATCATAACCCCGGCAGCGCCAGGACAGCGCCCAGGAGGCTGAACAGCATGAAGACAGCCGCCATGGCGAGTGTGCTCTCCGTGTCTGGACTCAACAGTGACCTCCAAGCAGGGGACGCCCCGTTGATCGGTCAAAAAAGTGAGTTCGAGAGCCCTCAGTCGATTCGACGCTGGTCATCGGCCGTTTTCAGGAACTGTGAACGAGCGTTTTCTTGAAGTGAAAACGACGATTTCCGCAGCGTGTGGTGGGGCCGATTTCGGCTCGCTATCCTGCTTCTGGAATGGGAGTTCAGACATGGACACGAACAAGAAGCAAGAGCTGATAGCGATCGCCCGCGACCTGGAGGGGATCGCGATGTTGATAGAGACTCGCGAGGTGTTCAAGATCCTCTGCGAGCCGATCCGCGACGAAGTCGACAAGCTCCGGCGCGGTGTGCGGGCGGTGCAGAAGCCGCGCAACGCGGCGTAGGGAGCGTGAGCGGTCCTGTACGTCTCTACAGGCCCAGCACGTCCCGCATCTCATAGGCGCCCGCCGGGCGATCCGCGATCCATGCGGCTGCGCGGAGCGCGCCCTCCGCGAAGGCCTGTCGGCTGGTCGCGAGGTGGCCGAGCATCAGGCGCTCGCCGGAGCCCGCGAGGTAGACGGTGTGCTCTCCCGCGACGTCGCCGCCGCGCACGGCGTGCAGGCCGATCTCGCCGCCCGGTCGGGGGCCCACCTCGCCCTCGCGGCCGTAGATCGCCCGCTCACTGAGCGACACGTCCCGGGCAAACGCGGCGGCCTCAGCCAGCGAGCGCGCGGTGCCGGAGGGGGCGTCCCGCTTGTGGCGGTGGTGCATCTCGACGATCTCGAGGTCGTAGTCCGGCAGCGCACGGGCTGCTCGGGCGACCAGCTCGGTCAGCAGCGTGACCCCGGTGGAGAAGTTGCTGGCGCGCAGCACCGGGGCCCGCTCGGCGTGCGCCGCGAGGCCGGCGACGGTCTCGGGGGAGAGGCCGGTGGTTCCGACGATCAGCGCCTGATTCTCCACGAGCTCCAGCAGCCGGGCGGTGCCGTCCGGCAGGGAGAAGTCGATGATCACCCGGCAGGCGGCGACCTGCGCGCGGGTCGCGCCGCGGCCCATCTCCGCGGTCAACGTCAGCGCGGGGTGGGCGGCGGCGCCCTCGACCAGGAACCGGCCCATGCGCCCACCAGACCCCCAGATGCCGACGGGGATCGGGGACGCGGGCACGATCAGAACTCGACGGTCGCGAAGAGCCGTCCGCCGAGCGCGGCGGCGTCGAAGCCAGTGCCGAGCTCGCCGGCGTCGTAGCTGCTGTAGTACGTCCCCGGCAGGAAGACGCCGAAGGTGCCCTCCAGGAAGAAGTGCTCGTAGGGCTCGTAGTGGACCGTGGTGTCGACCTCGACGCCGTAGCCCTTGTCGTCGGCCTCGTCGTCCGGGAGCTTGGCCGCCTGGGCGGCGAAGACCTGGACCTCAGCCGAGAGCTCGGGCATGAACTGCCAGCCGACCCAGGGGCGCAGGTAGAGGGCGTTGGAGATGCCCTCGGCGGTGCGCACCGCGCCGTCCTCGCGGCCCTGGTTGGTCTCGTTGGAGACCTGGGCGCCGAGCATCGGCATGGGCTCCTCGAACATCATCATGGCCACGTTGTGGTCGCGATCGAAGCTGAAGGTGCGGTAGTCGGAGTCGTCCGGGTTGGCGTCGCCCGTGGCCACGCCGAGCTCGAGTCCGCCCATCAGGCGCTCGAGCGTGATGCCGGCCTCCAGCATCGCGCCGACCGCGGCGATGGAGACGTCGTTGGCGCCGGTGTCCAGGTTGCCGCCGCCGAACACCGCGGCGACCTCGGTCTGGATGGTCGCGGGCCCCATCTCGGCGATCGCCCAGAAGTCACCGGTGTAGGCCCGGAAGGACTGGGAGGGCTGGAAGCGGTACCGGTTGAAGAGGCCGATGCCGATGGTCTCGGACCGATAGGCCAGCGCCACATCCACCGCCTGCATGTCGTCGGGCTCGTTCAGGTAGCCCTCGTACATGTTCTCCCAGCCGCCCATCAGGTAGAGGGAGCCGAGGCGGCTGGTGAGCTGCATACGATCGGAGGTGTCTCCGAACTCTTTGTCGTAGCTCAGGCCGTCGTTGAAGAGGATCCCCGCACCCCAGTTCATCGGCACCCGCCCGAAGCGGAAGCGACCGATGGCCGTGTAGATGTCCGCGTAAGCGCGCGTCACCTGCAGGTTCTGGGCGTAGGAGGCGCCGTCATCCTCGTCCGTGTAGGGGGCCACCCCGTCGGCATACGCCAGCGGGATCGACTCGCCCGTGACGGGATCGTAGAAGGTGTCAGTCGAGCCGCCGTAGGGGGTCAAGGGCAGGTAATCCACCTGCGCAAAGACGCCGACCTGAGGGGTCACGAAGAAGGACGGCTGCAGGCGCAGCCGGTGATCCATCAAGGTTGAGGTGCCCTCAGCCAGCTCGTTGGTACGAGACAGAGACAGGGAGTCATACAACAAACCGCGCGAGCGGTATTCGCCGTTCCAGGCGACCTCAACAGCGAGTGCGGGCGAGGCCGCGAGCAGGGTCAACAGAGAGAGCAAGGGCCAGCCTCCGCAGGTCAGCAGCCGCGACTTATAGCGCGCGTCTGATCCCCACGCACGGATCGAGACATCCTTAGACTGCGAAGACCAATGAGCACGAGACGAGCGGAGGTCAGCGCTTCCCCGCGAGCCGGTGCAGCAGGCGGCGCAGTCGCCCAGGATCACCGGCGTCCTGGACGCGCATCTGAGGGGTCGCGGCGGGATCGTGGGGGACGGTCTCCGCGGCGGGCTCGGCGAGCGCGCTGGCGCCGGCGATCAGGGTCGCGATGTCATCGTCCGTGCGGATCCCCGCGCCAAACATCACCGCCGCGCCGCTCGCCACGGCGTCCGCGAGGTGCGGCCACACCCAGTCGGAGCTGTCGAGGTTGTCCAGCACGAGCTCGCCATCGAGGTCTCGCCGGACGGCGTCCATCTCGCGGCCGTCCACCGCGTCCCGCGCGACCAGCGCGCCGCCCTCGAAGCGCGCCGAGCCGCCCCAGCCGGTCTCGTCGTCGTACTGGAGGAGGAGGGCGGTCCCATGGGCCGCCGAGAGCGTCCGCCCCAGGTGCATCTCCAGGTCATTCGACGCCGGGAGCGGGGTCTCGCCGAGGAGGAGGAAGCCGACCTCCTCGAAGAAGGGGATGGCGACGTGGGTGTATCGCCGGTCCTCCCGCAGTCCGTGGCCGACCCGCGGGGCGCCGCTCGCGTAGAGCTCGCCGGTGTCGAGGCCCGGGGCGCTCTCCAGCGCCGCGAGGACCGCGGCCGCCGGTACGTGGCCGGGAAGGAAGAGGCCCAGGTTGCGTTCTGACATAGGGGATGTCCTGAAGAGCGCTCAGCTCATGTGCTGGCTCTTATCCATGGTGTAGGGGCCATCGCCGCGATCGTTCCAGAGGCTCTCAGCGCCGTCGTCACCGAGCGATCGGTCGAGGAGCGTCGAGCCGCCGAGCTTCATCATGACGGCGACCGGAGCCAACGCCAGCCAGTAGACGAGGGCCATCAGGAACCAGTTCTGCGCCTTGATCAGGCGATGGGCGAAGCCCTGCCAGCCGCGCCACATGGCTTTGAAGAGGGGGAGCATGGGGAGCATTCTACCCTGTGCGGTGTCAACACTTGTAGAACTCCTCCCCAGAGCTGCCGCCGAACTTGCAACGCTGCGCAACTTCAGCGCATCTGATCCGAGGGGGGAGATGGACAACAGGAGTTCACGATGATGAAGATGATCCGCAGACAGGTGCTGGCGCTGGTCCTCTTCTCCGGGGTGCTCTCCGGCTGCGCGACGAAGAATCTGAAGATGGATCTCCAGGGTCTTCAAGATGATCTGGTCGTCTGTGAGGTGACGAACGACACCCTCGGGGTCGTCGCGGACACGGTGGTGGTGGCGCTTGAGACCACGGTCGCCGTGGCGGAGCTTGGCGACATGGCCCGCCAGCTCGCGCAGATGCAGGTCGAGGCCCAGGAGGAGACCATCGCCCATCTGGAGGCCTCCTTCGACGCGGGCGATCTGGAGATCGTGACCCGCGACGGGCAGATGGTGATCCAGCTGCCTGGCGAGGTGCTGTTCGCCCAGGGCGAGACCTCCCTCACCGACGAGGGCCACGATGCGCTGGCGCGGGTCGCGGCGGCGCTCCGGGGGAGGCCCGGTCGCTTCCTCGTCGCGGGGCACACCGATGACGTGCCGGTGGGGACGACGCCGCGGTACAGCAGCAACCGGGAGCTCTCCATCCTCCGCAGCCTGTCCGCCGTCGAGGTGCTGGAGGCCGAGGGGGTCGCGCCGGATCAGCTCGTCGCGGCCGGATTCGGTGAGCACCAGCCCCTGCACGCCAACAGCTCGGACGACAACCGCGCCAGCAACCGCCGACTGGAGATCCTCTTCATCCCGCAGGTGTACGGCGAGGGCGCGGCCTCGGATCCCGTGGCCCTCCTCTTTCAGGAGCTCCCGCCAGAGAGTATGATCGCCGCCTACTGATGACGCGGAGGGCGGGGTGAGCGAGTACGGCAGCGGGGTGACGGTCTGGCGCAAGGACGGGGCCGCGGTGGATGAGGCGGAGGCGACGGCGCTGGCGGCGCGGATGGACGCGCTGGCGGCTGCCGGTGGCCGCTGCGGTGCCTTCGAGGAGGCCCCGGACTGCGGGCTGGGCTGGGAGGAGGATGGGGGCGGATACACCTTGGTGGCCACCAGCTCTCCTGCGTACACGCATGGCCTCCCCGAGGAGCTCGCGGAGGAGTCGCTGGCCCACGATATTGCCTACGCGGAGTGGCTGGCGCAGGCGCTGGAGGGGGCGCTGCCCGGGGTGTATCGGTTCGAGGTGGATGAGCACGAGTGGTGAGCCGTGAAGCGCTCGCGCTGACCTGAGGTTCCCCTCGTCCAGCAGACCGCGCCGCATGGCGCGCCAACTGCGAAGAGAACCCTGTTGAGGAACGTGACGAAGCCTTGCTAAGTCCCCACCTTCCTCCTCCAGAGCGGCGCCAACCGCGCCGTATGGCGCGCGCTGGCGGAAGGTGGGGGCTCGAGGGCGCGGTGTTCCGCGACGGTCCGGGGCGCGGTAGGGGGCACGAATTGGCGCCGCTCGCTCAGCGCTCCAGCGTGAGCTCGACATCCATCCCCTCGGGGGGGGCATCCGAGAGGCCCTCGATGGCCACCCGCGCATCCCAGCGCCACGCCGTGTGCCCCTCACCGATGCTCATAAACCGCACCGTGAAGGTTCGCGTACACACCCCGGTCTCCTCCGCGCAGGCCGCGAGCTCATTCGGGGTGAGCGCCATGAAGCCATGGTAGCTCTCCCCGCTCGACACCAGCGATCCGTGGCACATGCCATCACTCTCGCCATACTCACAGAGCTCCAGCATCGCCTCGGCGCCGTCCATCTCGGGCTGGCCGTCCAGCTCCAGCACCGCCTGGAACACATCCTCCAGCTCGGACACCGTCCAGGACGCGGTCACCGTGTACGTGACGTCATCCCCATCCCAGATCTCCACCTGCGGCCCCGGCTGCAGAGTCTCGACCACCCAGCCATCCTGACAGGCGGTGAGACCGGCGAGTGCGACGCTGGCAAAGAGGAGGGTGGAAGCGCGAAGGTGGCTGTTCAAGTGGTGAACTCCGTGACTCCAGAGTGTCGCCGTCCAGGGCGGACCGTCAACCGCCGGGGCCAGAACTTGAGGCCCCGAACAACTTCTTCACATCTCGTCATCAGCTGGAGCGGCCTCAGTCCAGCGCCGGGTGCGCCGGCAGCCTCGCGTCGAGGGGGCGGCACTCACGGGCCCCGTCCTCGGGGAGCGCCTCCAGGCTGTGCAGCCCCCGCCAGATGCGGTCGATCTGCTGCTGGTGCCGGCCGGACCACGCCAGCTCGAACTCCTGGGAGAGCGCGCTGACGGCGGCGCGCGGCAGCGCCCAGGTGGTGGGCAGGTTCGCCTCGGCGTTGGCGGGCAGGGAGACCTGGGCGACGGCCAGGCGGTCGCCGTAGCAGGCCTTCAGGTGCTCCAGCATCCGCCGGTGCAGGCCCTGTCCGAGCGGCTCCTGGCGGTCGAAGGAGCCCGCCAGATCCTGGAAGCGCGCCGCGATCGGGTTGCCCACCTCGGGCAGGTGGCTCGCCTCCACCATCAGCAGCAGCACCCCCCGCCGCTGCAGCGCCTCGGAGTGGTTGAGCATCAGCTGGTAGAGCGTCCACATGCCCGAGTTGGAGAGCACGCCGCCGTCGGTCAGGAAGACCGGCTTCTCCGGGGACCGGCCGTGGAGCGTGCGCCAGACGGGGAGCCCCTCGGTGCAGTGGGGGGCCGCGCCGGCTCCCCAGCGGTCCTCCCGGCGGGCGCTGAAGTACAGCGGCTCGCTGGTCTCGATCTCCACCAGCGGGAAGCCGAAGGGGAAGTTGGCGCTGGCGCGGACGGCCTGCGTCAGCCTGGGATCGAAGCTCGGCAGCAGATCCTCCAGCCCGTAGATCCCGTCGCGGAAGAAGACCCACGGCGGCCGCTCGTCCCCGCAGGCAGCCTCCATGCCGACCCAGCGCGGGTCGTCGTAGGGGTTGGGCAGCGCCGCGTGGCCGCTCAGCGGCGCGTCACCGCGGGCGAGGCGCACCTGCGCGAGCTGGGTGTAGTTGTCGCGGGTCAGGGGGCTCAGGACCACCGCGTTGGGGGACAGCGTGGCGCTGTTGAAGAGCGGCAGCGGCGGCGGCTCGAAGGCCTCGCCGTCGCCGATCGCTGTCGCCGCCGCGCGCCAGCTCGCGGCCAGATCGCCGAGCGTGGCGTCGCCGAGCCCGGGGCCGGGGGAGCCCTCCCAGGCCGCCTCGATGGCCGCCCCACGGCTGGAGGTCGGGTCGACCATCCCCCAGAAGGTGGGCCAGAGGAAGTCGTCGTCGACCGCCGCGACCAGCGACTGCGCCCCGGCGATGGGCTCGGCGCAGGAGAGGCCGCTCAGGCGCCGCGCCGCGTAGGCCGCGGTGGTCAGGCTGCCGCCGGAGACGCTGCTGATGGCGCGCAGGCGACAGGTCGGCGCCGGGAGCGCGCGCGACGACGAGCTGAAGTCGCGGTGCAGCGCCTCCAGCGTCAGGGCGGTGAAGATTGCAGCCCGTGATCCACCGCCGGAGGCAGTCATCAGGACGATCGGGCCCTCGTCCTCCGGCGGCAGCCAGGCCTCGGGCGGGAGCTGGGCGTGGCTGGGCTCGGCCGGCGGCTGCACGCGCCAGCGCGGGTCGAGCTCGTCCAGGCTGGCGGCGCGGACGCCGAAGAACAGCGCCAGCAGCGCGCTGCCGCCGCCGGTCCAGAGCCAGACCCGTCCGGAGGTCTCCCACTGCGTGTTCACCTGGCTGTAGACGACGTGCAGCAGCGTGACCAGCAGGAGCGCCAGCACCACGGGCCAGCTGTTCAGCGGCATCGCGGCGGCCAGCGCGACGCCGAGCGTCTCCAGCAACAGCACGAGCCTCGCCGGCTGCGGCGAGAGGAAGTCCCAGAAGTCGATGAGCCGCCCGATCGTCAGGACGACGAGGAGCAGGCAGATGAGCGCCGCCACGCTGCCCCAGGTGCCGCTCGGAGCGAGCCGCTGGAGGAGGGGCTCCAGCGCGATCAGTCCCTGCGGCAGCGCGAGCTCGGAGAGCGCCAGCGCGACCTTGTTCCAGGCGACGGTGAGCGCCACGACGGCCACCGTCCAGGTGACGTTGAGCCCCAGCCGCAGGAGCACGCTGCGCCCCAGCCTGGGGGCGAGCAGGCTCTCGCGCGGGAAGGGGGTCACCCCCCGCTCGGGGGGCACGGCCATGCGGGCGAGTCGTCGGAAGGGCCGCCCGCCCAGATCCCAGGCGGGCACGTCCCCCCGCCGGTGGGCGCGGAGCAGGAGGAGGGACGGCCCCAGCGCCAGGGCGCCGGTGAAGACGGTGAAGAAGAGCAGATCCTCGGAGACGAGGCTCCGGATCGCCTCCAGCGCGAGGAGGATGTAGGCGACGGCGAGCGCGGCGAGGATGGACGCGAGGTTGCGGCGCGACCAGGCGAAGAGGGTGAAGATCTCGTGGCGGGAGGACTCGCTGGCGGTGCCTCGCAGGAAGGCGTGGCAGGCCCTCTGCACCGCCTTGATCTGCGCGCGTGGGCTCTCGATGTAGCCGTTCAGCCCATCGACCTCCTCGATCACCGTGACCCAGAGCGCCACGGCGTCCACCACGGCGGCGCGGCACTCGGGCCGCCGCTTGCGCTCGCTGCCGGTGTTGTCCTTGGAGTCGTTGTAGAGAGCCCACGGGACGGCGACGCTGTCACAGATCCCCGAGATCGCCCCGGCGCTGCTGTTGATCTCCTCGTCCAGGATCTCGTCGAGATCCGCGCCGAGCAGCGCCCTCGCGGGGCCGTCGCCGATCGGGGCCATCACCTCGGCGAAGTAGAGCGCCTGGTGGGCCGCCTGGCGAGCCTTCCGCAGGAACGCTCGGAACCTCACCGGGCGGTACGGCGGGCCGTGCAGCCACCGCTTCAACATGACCGCCAGCCGCACTTCTTCTCCCCGGGGCATCCGCTACGCGGTCCGGAGGATACTTCAGCGGTATGCTCCAGTCCTACCTCGATCAGTTTCGTGAGCTGCGGGCGGCTGGCCCCTACGCGGGGCAGTGGCTCCACCACCGGCCGGGCGCTGACCACGGCTTCCACGTGGTCTTCGGGGTGATGACCCACGGGGACGAGGTCGGGCCGCTGCCCGCGGCGCTGCGGCTGATGGCCGGGCTCGCGGACGGGAGCCTGGCCTACGGCGGAGCCGTCACCATCGCGCTCGGCAACCCCGAGGCGGGCCTCGCCGGCCGCCGCTACCTGGAGGCGGATCTCAACCGGGTCTTCCTGGACGGGCCGGACAGCCACGAGCGGCGCCGGGCCCGGGAGATGATGCCGGCGCTGGACGACTGCGATCTGTTCATCGATCTGCACCAGACCATCGGCCCGAGCCTGGGCGCCTTCTGGACCCTGCCCTGGTCCGTCGGAGCGTGGCGCTGGATCCGGATCGCGGGCGGGGGCTCGCTGTGGACCACCCGGGCGCCGGGGGTGAGCTTCGCGAGCGGCACCCGCTGCGGGGACGAGTACGTGCGCGATCGGGGGCTCCCGGGGCTCACTCTGGAGATGGGCCAGAAGGGCTTCACCGAGGAGGCGGAGCGCACCTCCTTCGGGGTGATGTGTCGGGTGCTGGCGGCGGCGGACGCGGCCGCCGCCGGGGCGTCGCTGGCCGAGCGGGCCGAGCAGTCTCCGGAGCCCCGCTTCCTGCTGACGGCCCACAAGGAGGCCTTCGGCGCGCCGCGCCGGGCGCTGCGGCCGGGGCTCCGCAACTTCGAGCCGGTGCGCGCGGGTCAGCGGCTTGAGGCGGCGGGCAGCCCCGCGGTGACCGCGCCCGTCGACGGGCTCCTGCTCTTCCCCAAGTACCCCCCGCGCGGCCCCGACGGCGGCGCGCTGGCGCCGGTGCCCACGGACCTCTTTCATGTGCTGAGAGAACCCGACACGCACCCCCTGTCGCTCTTCGGCGGGGCGTGATGGGCGCGCTGATGGACGCGCTCATCGACGCGCTCGCTGGCCTGAGCTGGGGCTGGGCGGCGCTGGCCTTCGCCCTGGAGAACCTGGCCATCTTCGGGCTGTCGCTGGGGCTGGGGCGCTGGCTCCAGGGCCGCCGCTTCCGGCGGATCACCCCGCCGGCGCCGCCGCTGCGCCCGCTGGAGCTCGCGCTGGTGTGCTCCACGCTGATCCTGAACACAGCGGTCACGCTGGTCGGCTGGGCGCTCTGGCGTGAGGGCGTCATCCACTTCCGCCGGGAGTGGGGGCCGCTGGTCGTCGCCCTGGATCTGCTGGTGCTGGCCGGCGGCATGGACGTCGCCATGTACGCGCTGCATCGGCTGGCGCACCACCGGCTGCTGTTCACGCTGCTGCACCGGGCCCACCACCTCTTCGATCGGCCGCGGCCGCTGACGCTGTTCGCCCTGAACCCCGCCGAGGCCCTGGCGTTCGGGGGGCTGTGGCTGGCCGTGGTGACGGTCTACGACGCGACCTGGGCGGGGATGTCGATCTATCTGGCGCTCAACGTGCTGTTCGGGCTGGTGGGGCACCTCGGGGTCGAGCCGCTGCCCCAGCGCTGGCTGGGCACCCCGGCGCTGCGCTGGCTGACGACCAGCACCTTCCACGCGGGCCACCACCAGACGCCGTCCACCAACTTCGGCTTCTACACGCTCATCTGGGACCGGCTGTTCGGCACGCTGGACCCGGACTACGAGGCCCGCTTTCTCGGGCTCTCCCGGCTGAACCCGCCCCCCGAGCTGCGGTGAGCCCGGTGCGGTGAGCCCGGTCAGGCCAGGGCGCTCTCCCGCCCCGAGTCCAGCAGCCACAGGCAGCTCGCGCCCGCGGCGTCCCGCAGCTCGTCCAGCCGCTCCGCGCTGACCACCGGCGGCATCCCCAGCAGGTGCAGATCCGCCCGGGGCGAGGCCCCGAGGGCCTGGATGAAGTCACCGGTACCCACCAGCACCTCCGTCTCCTCCGGCAGCCGCGCCTGATCGATCAGCTCGTGCAGGAAGCGCTCGCCGGCCTCGGCCTGGGTCGGGTCGCGCACCACCGTCCGCAGCCGCAGCGTGGCCCCCCAGGCGTCCGCCAGCAGCAGCCCCATGAGCACCGGCAGATCCAGGTTCGTGACGTGCAGCTTCAGCGCCCAGTCCGGCGAGCGATCCGAGACCCAGACGTCCACCCGCTGCCGCCGGCCCAGCCGCCCGTCCGGGTGCGGCAGCCAGAGCGCGAGGCCCACCGCCAGATCCCGGCAGTGGGTCAGGTACTCGGCGATCTCCGGTTCGGTGACCGCCCGCCGGTCCACGAGCACCAGGTTGGGCGGGAAGAGATCACCGTGCAGGGCGTCCAGCGCGATCCCGACGGCGTCCATGTACCGGTCGCTGCGGATCTGCGTCCAGCTGACGTGCAGGCCATCCGACGCCTGGAGCTTCACCAGCCGCGGCAGGCTCTCCAGCATATCCGAGCGGCCGCCCAGCCCCATCCAGCGGATGGAGCCGTTGCGCCGGGCCAGCGCCTCCACCAGCTCCCGCAGATCCGCCATCTGATCCCGGGTGGCCACGGGCACCAGCAGGTCCGGCTTCCAGGAGCGCTCCTCCCGCTCGATGTGCGAGGCCCGCCGCGCCGCCCAGGCCGCGAGCGTCACCGCGATCCCCGAGCGCACGGTCTCCCACGGCGTCTCCAGCTTCTGCCGGCTGAGCATGGCGTAGACCGCCAGCACGAACAGAACCTCCAGCACGCCGCCGACGGGGCTGGAGACGCTCAGGGCGATGAGGCAGAGCCCGAGGCCCACCAGCGGGATCGTGTTGGGCACCCGGAAGGCGGGCCTGAAGGAGATCATGCCGAGCTGCTGCTCGAGGGTGACCACTGCGTTGATGGCCATGTAGGTCATCACGAAGAAGCTCGTGATCACCGGCGCGATGGCGTCCAGGGAGCCGGCGGCGAGGCCGAGGCCGGCGAGGGCGGTGGTCGCCAGCACGGCGTTGCGGGCTTCCCCGCCCGCGGTGGTCTTCGCCAGCCAGCGGTGGCCCGGGACCACGCCGTGCGCGGCCATGGCCTGGAGCAGCTTGGGCGCCGCCACCAATGACGAGAGCGCGGCCATCAGCGTCGAGCTCAGCAGGCCGATGAGGACCAGCGCTGGCACCGCGGCCCGCTCGATGATCAGCGTCTTGTTGTTGATGAGATCGTCGGGCGTGGCGATCAGCGAGTACCAGACCGCGAAGCCCGTGTAGAGCACCAGGGTGGTGCCCCAGGCGTAGAGGGTGCCGCGGGGGATGGAGCGCCGGGGGTTCTCCAGGCTCCCCGACATGCCGGCGCCCACCATGATGCCGGTGGCGGCGGGGAAGAAGATGGCGAAGAGGGTCAGCAGGCCGGTGCCGTCGCCGTCGCCGCTGCCGAAGAGCGTCGGCCGCTGCAGGGGCGCGTCCGCCAGCCCCAGCGCGGCGCTCGTGAGGGCCGCGGCGACCACGACCACCATCACGCCCTGGGTCTTGAGCGCGAGCCCGGAGCCGCGCCAGGCGAGCAGCGCCACCCCGGCGAACCCGAGCCCGGCCACCACCATCGGCGGGTGGGCCGGGAAGAGGTAGGCCCAGGCCTCGGCGAAGGCGTAGATGTACATGGCCGCGCTGGCGGCCTGGGCGATGAAGAGGGGGATGCCGATGGCGCCGCCGGCCTCCAGACCCAGCGCCATGGCGATGATGGCGAAGGCCCCGCCGGGCTTGACGCGCACGTTGCTGGCGATGCTGGCGAGCGACATCGCCGTGGTGCCGGTGATGGCGTAGGCGGCGGCGATGACCAGCAGCGCCCCCAGCAGCCCCGCCTCGCCGACGACCCAGCCCTCGCGCAGATAGAGCATGGCGCCGAGGATGGTGAGCGCCACCGGGCGGAAGACCCCTGAGAAGGTGTCGAAGCGGGCGGGCCCGGCCGCCGGCGCGGCGGTCTCGTCGGCGGGGCCGGCCCCGTCGGGGGCGTCCCCGGCGGGCTCCAGTTCGGGCGGGTTCATGGGCTGGCTTCGGCAGTGGCGTTCACTGCATCCGTATCTCGGCGGACCGGTATCAGCCGGTCCAGCGCCGCGCGGTCTCTCGGGCGACGCCGGTGGCGGCCTCGGGGATGCCCAGCACCTCCAGGCCGGCGCGGCCAAAAGCGACACAGACGAGCAGGAAGGCCAGCTCCCGCCGGTCGCCGAGCGCCTCGCTCAGGGCGGCGATGAAGCGCTCGTACATGTCGCCGAGCCTCGCGGCGGCGCCCGCGTCGGCGTTGGCCAGCGCGGCGTAGGCGTCCGCCACCTGCGCGATGCGCGGCGGTCCAGCCGGGCCGTGCGGCGACAGGAGCCAGTCCAGCAGCGCCTCCGGGCCGCCCTCGGCCACCCGCTCCAGGTAGTCCACGTACCGCTCCACCAGCCGCTCCAGGCAGGCCTCCACGAGCTGCTCACGGGTGCGGAAGTGGTGCTGCACGAGGCTGCGATGGAAGCCGCCCAGGGTCGCGATGCGGGCGAAGGAGGCCCCCTGGACGCCGTGTCGGACGATCGCCTCCTCGAAGGCGTCCAGCACGCGGTCATGGCCCTCCGGATCCGCTCTGGCGCTCCTTCGACGGCTGGGGTGTCTACGGCGGCTGGGTGCTCGGTCCGCACGCGGCGCCGGCGGACGGCGAGGAGGATCTGGTGTTCACCGGGGCGCTGCTGGACGCGCTGGAGGCGAGCTACTGCGTCGACACCGAGCGGATCTTCGCGACCGGTCACAGCTGGGGCGGAGACATGGCCGCGGTGGTCGCCTGCTTCCTGGGCGAGCGGATCACGGCCGCGGCGCCGGTGGCGGCGAACCGCCCGTACTGGTTCGAGCCCCAGACCGGGGAGTTCTCCTGTGAGGGGGAGGCGGCGGTGTGGACCTTCTTCGGCGTGGCCGATGATCACTTCACCTGGCAGGCCTACCCCGGTGAGTTCGGGGACGAGCAGGACGCCTTCTGGCAGGAGGCGCACGGCTGCGCGAGTGAGGGCGCGACGGCGCTGGACTACGGGCTGCCCGCCTCGGGGCACCAGACGCCGAGCTACTTCAGCGAGGCGGCGATGGCGTGGTTCACCGGCTTCTGAGGGAACCCGTGGATTCCTGTGGAGGTCTCCGCGGGTTCACGGTAACCCTCTGAACATGCTCAGTGTCGTTCCATCACTCGCTCTGTTGCTCACCCTCAGCGCCTGCCGCGAGGACTTCACGGCCTGCGAGAGCGACATGGTGGGCTGCCACGAGGTCGACGGCGGTCGCTACCTCTCGGTGGCGCCCGAAGACGCTGACGGGCCGATGCCCGCGCTGGTCTACTTCCATGGCTACAGCAGCTCGGCGTCCGCCCAGGTCCGCAAGTCCTGGGTGGAGGATGATCTGCAGGCCCGGGGCTGGCTCTCCGTCTTCCCGGACGGGATGGACAACACCTGGAGTCACGACGGATCGCCCAGCGATGAGCGCGACGAGATCGCCTTCCTCGACGCGGTGATGGCGGACGTGGCGGAGCGCTGGGAGGTGTCGGCGTTCCACGGATCGGGCTTCTCTCAGGGGGCTAGCATGGCCTGGTACGCCGCCTGCTATCGGGGGGATGCGTTCACGGCGTTTTTTCCGGCGTCGGGCAGCTTCTGGGAGCCGCTGCCGGAGTCCTGCGCGGGGGGCCCGGTGCACCTGCGGCACACCCACGGAACCTCGGACGGCACCTTCCCGCTGGAGGGGCGCGGCATCGGGCTGTCCTACCGGCAGGGCGACACCTATGACGGCATGGCGTTCTGGCGGGAACAGAACGGCTGCGGTGAGACCCCGGATCGGGAGGAGGTCGAGGGCGAGGTCACCTGCGGGATCTGGGACACCTGCGAGGCCGGCCGGGAGCTGCGCTTCTGCCTGCATGACGGCGGGCACTCCTCCGCGGATGACTGGATGACCCAGAACCTGGACTGGGTCGAAGGGCTCTAGTGCACGGCACCGGAGCTGCTGCTGCTGCTGCTGCTGCTGCTGCTGCTGCGGCTCCTGTCGTCGCTGCCACTGAAGCCCTCCCCATGTCTTCTGGCCCCTGACGCCGTGAGGGGGTGAGCCCCCTGTGACCCCCCATCCTCCGTCAGACCGCGCCGCATGGCGCGCGCCAACATCGACTGCGTACCTTTGAGGAACGCGACGTCCCAGCGCCGCACGGTAGAGGGTGTTGCGACGTCAGATGCCTCGCCGCAAGGCGACATCAGGAGGCAAGACCTTGCGAACACGTGGACGGTTTTCGACGGAGCCCAGGTGTTGCTGTCCTGCAAACCCACGCTGTAAAACCGGCCAGGTTTCGCAATGGATGCAAACCCAGGTGGGCATGCCACACGACCCGAGAGTCACTGCACAGGGGGTGAATTTCGACGACGAGGAACGAGGAGACTTGAAATGGGGGGGAAGCGCAGGTTCCCCCCAGCAAGCAACGCTGGTTGGCAGCCGCGAATCCGTCAAAGT
>Ga0316204_10004661_pt1 | contig 24165 bp, 19 predicted proteins | sample 6monrhotite_MG_2_FD_205661 | JGI IMG/M metagenome (GOLD analysis project Ga0316204, IMG submission 205661) | Microbial mat bacterial communities from mineral coupon in-situ incubated in ocean water Damariscotta River, Maine, United States -... | ecosystem: Environmental > Aquatic > Marine >... | reverse complement strand
TTCAGAGAAGCACTTTTAGAACAAGCTTTGATTCCTAAGCTCTATACGAATGATGCAATTGATGTTTGTGGTACTGGAGGTGATGGAAAGAATACTTTCAACATCTCAACCCTTGCGGCAGTTGTTATCGCGGGAGCTGGGTATAAAGTCATAAAGCATGGGAATTATGGTGTTTCAAGTTTGGTAGGATCATCTTCAATTTTAGAAGAAATAGGATATCATTTTACTACAAATGATAACGATTTGAATGAACAATTGAGCACAACCAACATCTGCTTTTTACATGCTCCTTTGTTTCATCCGGCATTGAAAAAAGTTGGGCCGATTCGAAAGCAATTGGGAATTAGAACATTCTTTAACTATTTGGGACCACTGGTAAATCCTGTTCAACCGAAATATCAATTGACGGGTGTCTACAATCTAGAACTAATCAGAGTTTATAAACAAATTCTAAGTAATGAAAGAGAAGAGTTTAGAGTGATCCATAGTCTAGATGGTTATGATGAAGTCAGTTTGACTTCGGCCTTTAAAATGGCAACCAAATCTCAAGAGTTAATTCTTTATCCAGAAGATTTAGGTCAGGAACCTCTAAAACAAGAAGAACTTTTTTGTGGAGAAAGCATTGCAGATGCAAAGACCATCTTTATGAATGTGTTGAACGATAAGTGTACCCAAGCTCAAAAGGTCGTGGTTGCCGTGAATGCTGCTCTAGGAATTCAGTGCTTCAAGCCAAATAGCTCGTTTCAAGAGTGTTATCAAGAAGCAGTTAAAGCAATCGAATCGCAGAAAGCTCTGCATAATTTTAATAAAACAATCGAATTAAGTCAACAGACTCAAACTATATCAAAATGAACATTTTAGACAAAATATTAGATATCAAGAGAAAAGAGATCGAAGTGAAAAGAAGACAGCAATCTATCGATTCACTGATTAAGCAGCCTCTATTCAGTTCAGAAACAATTTCATTATCCGATTCGATCACGAATGGATCAGGAATCATTGCAGAATATAAAAGATGGTCTCCTTCGGCAGGTAAAATCCAAGACAGATCAATAGATGAAGTTGTAGGATTTTATAAAGAGCATAATGTTTCAGGATATTCTGTACTAACGGATGAAGAATATTTTGGAGGTAGAGTTGGAGACATGAGAACGGCTAAAAGAGTTGTTGAAGGCCCAATTCTTCGCAAAGATTTTATCATAGATGAATATCAATTGTTTGAAGCCAAGGCATATGGCGCAGACGCCATTTTGTTAATAGCAGAGGCCCTAGATGCATATCATGCTTTATCTCTAACAACAATGGCTCATTCTATTGGCTTAGAAGTGTTAATGGAGTTCCATTCAGCTGAAGAGGTTGAAAAACTCAACGATTCGGTTGATGTAATTGGGGTGAACAATAGAAACCTGAAAACCCTTGAAACAAGAATAGAAACATCTGAAGAGATGCTGAAGTTCTTGCCTTATAACAAAGTGAAGATTACTGAGAGTGGAATAGAGCAGGCGAATCAAATCAAGTTTTTATATGATTTAGGATTTTCAGGTGCCCTTATCGGAGAATCAGTATTAAAAAGTCCGGGCCTACTTGCAGAATTAAGTGAGGCGGCCTTAGGAGCAAAATTTGTTAATCATGAAGATTAAAGTATGTGGATTAAAATATGCGCTAAATGTTCAAGAGGTTGGGAAGTTACCAATTGATTACGCAGGATTCATATTTGTAGGTGCATCACCCAGAAATGTTGACTATTCATCAGAATTGATGTTGGCTATGAATAAACTAGGGTGTAAGAAAGTTGGTGTGTTTGTTAATGCGCCAACGCATTTTATCCAAGCCAAAGCAGAGTTGTTTGGCTTAGATACCATTCAACTGCATGGGGATGAATCTGATTATCAAATAGAGAAACTTTCTAAAGATTATGAGGTAGTCAAAGTTTTTTCAGTCGGGGATGATTTCAATTTTGATCTTTCGCAATACGAAAAAGCCGATTACTTTTTGTTCGACACAAAAGGAAAGAAAAGGGGAGGGAATGGAACCAAATTTAATTGGAATTTATTGAATGCTTATAAAGGCGAAACCCCATTTATTTTGAGTGGGGGGATTGGAGCAAAAGATGCCAAAGAAATCCTGAAAATCAAGCATCCGAAATTTGCAGGCATTGATGTGAACTCTGGTTTTGAGGTAGAGCCAGGTTTGAAAAAAACTGAATTGCTCAAACAATTTATTAAAGAACTAAAACTGAACTCTCATACTGAGCTTGTCGAAGTATAGTTGAGTGTGTAATAATAGGACAAGATGAAATTTACAATAGATCAAAACGGATATTATGGGAAGTTTGGCGGGGCTTTTATTCCTGAATTACTTCATCCTCCCGTTGAAGAATTAAAAGAGGCTTTTTATGCCATCAAGGATGATGAAGACTTTAAAGAGTCTTACTTGAATTTGTTAAAAGACTATGTTGGTAGACCAACACCCTTGTACTACGCAGAGCGACTTTCAAAAAAGTATGACGCTCATATTTATCTGAAACGAGAAGACTTGAATCATACGGGAGCGCACAAAATCAACAATACAATTGGGCAAATATTGTTAGCTCAGAAAATGGGTAAGAAGGAAATTGTAGCCGAGACCGGAGCCGGTCAACATGGCGTCGCTACAGCAACAGTTTGTGCCCTGATGGGCATGGAATGCAAAGTGTTTATGGGTGAAGTTGACATTGAACGTCAAGCTCCAAATGTGGCTAGAATGAGAATGCTGGGTGCAGAAGTAATCCCTGCAAAATCAGGAAGCAAAACTTTGAAAGATGCCACCAATGAGGCCATTCGATTTTGGATAAATAATCCATCAACCTATTACATTATAGGTTCAGTAGTTGGGCCACATCCTTATCCTGAAATGGTCGCTTATTTTCAGTCAATAATTTCTGAAGAAATTAGAACTCAATTATTTGAAAAGACGGGCAAAGTTAATCCTGATGCCGTGATCGCATGTGTAGGAGGAGGGAGCAATGCGGCCGGAGCCTTCTATCATTTCTTGGATGAACAGGTTGATTTAATAATTGCTGAAGCAGCAGGTCATGGAATAAACTCAGGTAAATCGGCGGCAACTTCAATTTTAGGAACTGAAGGTGTAATTCATGGGTCGAAGAGTCTACTCATGCAAACAGAAGATGGTCAAATTGTAGAACCACATTCAATATCTGCTGGATTAGATTATCCCGGAATAGGACCATTGCATGCGCACCTCATTGAAACAAAAAGAGCAAAAGTATTTCCAATTACCGATCAAGAAGCTGTAGATGCTGCTTTTAATTTATCTCGTCTTGAAGGAATAATTCCCGCACTCGAATCGGCACATGCCTTTGCTATTCTTGAGAAAACATCTTTTAAAAACCAAACGATAGTCGTTAACCTCTCAGGCAGAGGAGACAAAGATCTATCTACCTATATGAAGTTCCTATGAATCGAATTAATCAATTATTCAAACAGAAATCTAAAGATGTTTGTAGCATCTTTTTAACAGCTGGATTCCCAAATCTGAACGACACAGTGAAGACAGTTTTGGAATTGGAGCAGAATGGAGTTGATATGGTTGAAATTGGGATGCCTTTCTCAGATCCTCTGGCAGATGGCGAAACTATTCAATCATCTTCATTGGTGGCACTTGAGAACGGGATGACCATAGACATTTTGTTCAGACAGATTCTGGCTATTCGGGAGCAATCACAAATTCCAATTGTTCTAATGGGATATTTCAATCCAGTATTTAAATATGGTTTAGAGTTGTTTTTAAAGAAGTGTGAACTTTCAGGAGTTGACGGATTAATTATTCCGGATATTTCAGTTGAAGAATATGAACTCAATTATAAGAGCCTCTTTGAAAAATATCAGGTCCCTCTTACTTTCTTGGTGACGCCAAAAACATCTACAGCTAGGTTTGAAAAAATAAAGAATCATTCTTCAACCTTCATCTATTATGTGAGTTCTGCATCCACAACTGGTAAAACAGGAGAGTTTTCAGCTGAACAATTAATAGATTTTGAGCAGATGAAAAGTGAAGAAATCAATCTGCCAGTTTTGATGGGCTTCGGTATTCATGATTCAAAATCATTTAAAACGGCTTGTAATTATTTTGAAGGTGGAATCATTGGATCTGCTTTCATCCGAAGTCGAAAAGAAGGAAAATCGATAGTCGACTTTGTAGGCGAAATAAAAGGAATAAGAACGGAATCAGTTTTGAGGCGAACCAATTGATTAATTGAGTGTTCAGTTGTTATGAGAACACTTATAGTCGCCCTAATTCTATTTTCATTTAATGCAAACGCACAAGAACTTGAGCAGTTCAATTCTAAGAGATTAGAAATTGACAAAAAGTTAATGTTGACTTTAGGCGGATGGTCTTTAGCGAACGTAACTGTTAGCGCCATTGGTTGGGCGACAACAGAAAATGAGGCAAAGTACTTTCATCAAATGAATACGATTTGGTCGGGAATTGACATGGCTTTGGCAATACCAGGTTATTTCAAAGCGCGTAAAGCAGACCCTTCATCCTTTACTTTTGCTCAAACATGGAAAGAACAAAGTAGAGCAGAAAAGACCTTTCTTTTTAACACGGCACTTGATGTTGCTTATGTATCATCAGGTTTGTACCTCAGAAGTATTGCTAAGTATGATCCAGAAACCTATCAGCAAAACCGTGGTTTCGGAAATGGTATAATATTACAAGGTGGCTTTTTATTCTTATTTGATTTGACGGCTTATGCCTTGCATTCTTCTCACCGAAAAAATAAACTAGACGGCTTTCTAGATAAAGTTGATCTATCCGATAATGGACTCGGAATCCAATATAAACTTGGGAACTTCAATACCTTTGAAAGGTCAATTGTAGAATTGTAATTAAAAATTTTTGAACCTTTCTTGCCTTCATCTTTATTCAATTAAAACTGAATATTATGAGCGCAAAAAACACATTATTAAAACTAAGTCTTTCGATAGCAGCAGTGATGTTTGTTATGATTGGCTTTGGACAATTGAAAACTGGAACCATTGAAGGTAAAGTTTATGAGGTGAACAAAAAAAGACCAGTTGCGAATGCAAGTATTCGGATAACAGGTATGGGTTTCAAATTAACAAAGAATACACTTTCTGATTCAATAGGGAATTACAAATTTTCTGATTTGACTCCAGGTAGATATGAAATCAAAATTCAATCTCCGAATCATCCAATTTTTAGAAGATCAAATATTGTTGTAAAGGGAGGTGAAACGACTGTTAGAGATGCGAAAATGGAACAATTAGCTGTTCCGGATATCATTGAAGTGAACAATGAGTTGGATGCAGCTGAAGATGTCGTTATTAGCCGAGATTACTTAAAGAAGGACAGTAGAAAAATGAATGAATATTCAGCTTCTCCTTCTTATTCACAAAGCATTGGAGGAAATTCAGGTGCTTACTATCAAGAAGAGCCGCTTCACAACACAGAATCATACAACACTATTGATGAGAACGTATTTAAGATTGCACAGACGTCTCCACTTTCTACTTTCTCTGTAGATGTTGATGCCGCTTCTTATTCGAATGTGAGACGTTTTATTTTATCAGGAAACAAACCAGACAAGGGTGCAGTTAGGGTAGAGGAGATGATAAATTATTTCAACTACGATTATGAAGACCCAAAAAACAATGATCCATTTTCAATAACAACTGAAGTAGGAGAATGTCCATGGTCTGAAAACAAATTAGTTCACATAGGTTTACAAGGAAAAAGAATCGATAAATCTGATTTGCCGCCAAGTAACTTAGTGTTTTTATTGGATGTCTCCGGTTCTATGAATAATGCCAATAAATTACCATTACTCAAAAAATCATTCTCATTATTAGTGAATGAATTAACAGATCAAGACAAGGTTTCAATAGTTGTTTATGCTGGAGCTGCTGGACTAGTACTTGAACCAACTAAGGGTTCTGACGGAACCAAGATCTTAGAATCGTTAGAAAAATTGAGAGCTGGCGGATCAACTGCCGGTGGAGCTGGAATTGAGTTGGCTTATAAAACAGCTCAAGCAAATTTCATTAAAGGAGGAAACAACAGAGTTATTCTAGCTACTGATGGTGATTTCAATATAGGAATGAGTTCTGATGCATCAATGGAAGAATTGATTGTGAAGAAAAGAGAAACGGGAATTTTCTTGACTTGCTTAGGATTCGGAACAGGTAATTTCAAAGATTCTAAAATGGAAACTTTGGCTGATAAGGGGAATGGAAACTACGCATACATTGACAACTTATTGGAAGCAAAGAAGGTGTTGGTATCAGAGATGGGTGCAACTTTGCTCACGATTGCAAAAGACGTAAAAATTCAAGTTGAATTCAATCCCAATGTAATTGAATCATACAGATTGGTTGGATACGAAAACAGATTATTGAATAATGAAGATTTCAATGACGACACAAAAGACGCAGGTGAAATAGGAGCAGGCCATTCTGTTACAGCTATGTATGAGGTTGTGCTAAAAGGAGAGGGAGATGCAACTAATAAACCAGATGTAGATCCATTGAAATATCAAACTTCTGACAATAAAACAGAATTTGGTGATGAAATGCTAACGGTTAAATTCAGATACAAAGCACCTGATGGAGATAAAAGTAAATTGATAGAGAGAACTTTGGCAAACAAAATTACAGCTGATAAGTCTTTATCGAACAACTTCAACTTTGCAGCTGCAGTAGCTCAGTATGGGATGCTATTGAGAGACTCAGAACACAAAGGAAATTCAACTTTTGATGATGTCTTAAGCCTTGCAGCAAAGTCTAAAGGGAAAGACAAGAATGGTTATAGAGCAGAGTTCTTAAGAATCGTAGATGCTACCAAAGTAGTTTACGGAAGCTAGTCTTTTGGATAATGTTTAATTAAACGATATAAGTTGGCTTTTGATGTCAACCTTCGATAAAAGTAGACGTGCGTCATTTTATCTTGATGAAAAGTAAATCTGATTCCCAGGTCGTTGTAGAGGTAATCCGTGTAACCAAAGCCTCGGTCTGGGAAGAAGTTTTTTCCTAAAATTGAAACAACTTTTTCAACTGAATCACCAAACTTAATTTGACTATTGACGGTCATATTTTCTTTATACTTATCTAATTGATAAGTGCTTGTTATGTTCATATAAATTACCTTGTCTCCTTTTACATAGGCCTTCCAAAGACAGTATTTATTGTGATAATCGAAAATGTAAACCTTTTCAAAACCAATCAAGAACACAACAGCCTTACTCAAGTCATAATCGCCATTCGTCCACACTTTTTTTTCATCTTCGTACGATCTGATTTCTTTGGGTTCACCCATTTCAGCAATGAGTTCAGAGGTCGACATTTCTATATGAATCTTATCAAATCCAAAAGGAGTATTGGCATTGCTTTGAGCAATACAATCAAAAGAGAATAAGAACAGTAAGAATAAAAATTTAAAGGGCATCTTAGGATTAGTATCCACCCATTCCTCCACCTAACATTGAAGCCGGATCAAATTCTTTGATCTCATATCCAGCAGGAATTTCAAATAAGCTAGCGTCTTGCGTAGTTTTAAGAATTTCGGTTGCTGTTTGAGTTGCTGTAACGTTTTGCCCGTTACCCATTGGCATTGTTGATTGCATTTGAAGCATCACACCTTGGGTTCCTGGAAAGAAAAGTCCGGCAGAAGCTCCGCCATAAGTTTCAGGATTGATAAACTCAAGTTCAGTAGTCAACCAAACAAACATAGTAGTTCCTTCGGTCTTATCCTTTACTTGATACTTAGTGCATTTATATCCCAAAATGACTTCAGTTATTGTTGTTGCTGTAATCTCAAGGTTAGGATCAGCCTCAACAGTTTGGTTGTCTGCAGTATCTCTATCCATAATGAATGCGGTCTTTTGCAAATCATTAATGGTATATGCAATTCTTTCATCTCCATCCATTAAGATTGAACCCATCAAAGAGGCCATTCCACCTTCCATTTCAAATCGAACATCTTTTCCTTTGAAATAATAAGTCGTACTCTTTTGAAGATAGGCATCATAGGCAGACATATCTGCCCCTTCATATTTAAAAGTGAAAGTAACTTTCCCTTCAAATTTTTCTGATTGAGAGAAGCCAACTGTTAAAAATAAGAGGCTGAATATTAATAGGATAGCTTTCATAAGGCGCAATTGAATTGTAAAAATATGAAAAACGAACTTGCGGGACAACTAAATCTCATTTTTAACATTTACAAAGCCGAAAAGAGATCAACCTTATCAGAGAATTTTTGCTCTAATTGAAGTAGCTCCTTTTTCATTTCAATTCCCCAAGCATAGCCTGTTAAACTGCCGTCAGATCCAATTATTCTGTGGCAAGGAATTAGAATACAAATTGGGTTTGCCCCATTAGCTGTGGCCACTGCTCGTATCGCTTTTTCATCTCCGTAAAGCTTTGATAATTCTAGATAGCTTAAGGTTGAGCCGATTTTTACAGTCAGCAAGAGTTTCCAGATTTTTTGCTGAAAATCAGTACCTATAGGAGCTAAGGGAACTGACCATTCTTTAAGTTCGCCCATGAAATAAGCTGCTAATTCTTCCTCTAATTTTTTGAAAATAGCATGAGCGTCTTCTTCTTTTTTATCATCTTTTGGAAAAGTGAAAGACCTTAGAGCGTCTTCAATTACTATGGCCCTCATCACTCCAAAGGGAGTTTGAAAGTCGTGCTTAAGTTCTGTGGATGACATAACTATTTGCTTGGGCTAATGAAGTTACTACTAAATCATTGATGCAAAGGTGCTTTGGCAATGTCGTGCTATAAAAGATTAATCCTGCAATGTCTTCGGCTGTCATAGGTTTATAGCCATTGTATGCCGCATCAGCTCTTTCTTTATCACCGTGAAAACGTACTGTTGAGAATTCAGTGTCAGCAGCTCCTGGCGCAATTTGGGTAACCTTAATGCCGTGCGGTAAAAGATCTAGTCTCATCCCTTTTGTAATTGCATCAACTGCATGTTTAGAGGCACAGTAAACATTTCCGTTAGGATATACTTCTTTTCCAGCCGTTGATCCTACGTTAATAATGTGTCCTTCATTTCTATCTACCATTCCAGGAATAACTGCTTGAGAAACATATAAGAGACCTTTCACATTGGTGTCAATCATTTTGTCCCAATCTTCTGAGTTTCCATTTTGAATGGGGTCTAATCCACTCGCTAATCCTGCATTGTTTATTAAGATTCCAATATTTTTCCATTCTTCAGAAAGTCCGCCAATTGCAGATTTTACTTCATCTTCATTACGAACATCAAAAGAAAGTGTGTTCACTTTTATTCCAGATTCATCCTCAAGTTGCTTTTTTAAAGATTGAAGGCGATCATTTCTCCTTCCTGTAATAATGATGTTGTGTCCGTTTTCTGCAAAGAGTTCAGCAGTCGCTTTTCCAAATCCAGCAGTTGCTCCAGTTATTAAGGCTATTCGCTTCATATTTTTTTCAAATGATAGTCATCAAAGTTAACTTCTAAACTCAGAAAATTTGAATTCGCCTCTAAGATTTCATGAATCATTTTTGTGACGCTTTCTTTTCCAAGAATAAATACCATATCGTAATTGTCTTTAGAGATTTCAAATTCACCAATGTTAGATTCAAAAGGTATCATAACTTCTCCATTCATCCATAGATCAACAAGAGGCTGTGCTTTTGGCTTGATTGATTCTAAAGCTATGAGTACATCTTTTAACAAATCTGCATCTTCAGATCCCTTAAAGAATTCGATTAAGAATCCGGTAAATCCAAAGTGCGGTCTGTATTTGTAAGAGTATTTGGCCATTGTTCATATAAATCTATGAATATTTCATTCATCTATTTGAGATTGATTATTTTTAGGCAAAATTAATTTCATGAGTTCAATTCAATTCGAAATACAAGGTAAAGTAGCGGTAATCAAATTAAACCGACCAGCAGTTTTTAACAGCTTCAACAAAGAAATGGCATTAGAAATGCAGTCAAGATTAGATGAGTGCGAAGAAAATGATGATGTAAGAGCTGTTTACATTATTGGTGAAGGAAAAGCTTTTTGTGCAGGTCAAGATTTACAAGAAGTGACTGACCCGAACGGACCAGAGTTGACTTCAATTGTGAAAGACCACTACAACCCAATAATTGAGCGAATTAGAAATATCGAAAAACCAATTATCGGAGCGGTAAATGGTGTTGCGGCAGGAGCGGGAGCTAACATTGCTTTAGCCTGCGATATCTGTGTGGCAACTGAGTCTTCAAGTTTTATTCAAGCATTTTCTAAAATCGGTTTGATTCCTGATTCAGGAGGAACATTTACTTTGCCACGTTTAGTGGGAATGCAAAGAGCAGCAGCTTTAATGATGTTAGGAGATAAGGTTGGGGCTAAGGATGCTGAGCAAATGGGAATGATTTACAAATCTTTTTCAGATGACACCTTTGCTGAGGAGTCAATGAAAATAGCAACAAAGCTTTCAAACATGCCAACAAAAGGTATTGGGCTTACGAAACGTGCTCTCAATCTTTCAATGATTTCTGACCTTACAACTCAATTAAAGGTTGAAGAAGAATTACAGACCATTGCTGGAGGCACGCATGATTACAATGAGGGGGTTGCTTCATTTTTAGAAAAGAGAAAACCAGAATTTAAAGGGAAATAAAATTATGATCAAAGTAGGAATACTAGGAGCTGGATCAATGGGCTCAGGAATTGCTCAAGTTGCTTCACAATCGGGACACGAAGTTGTTTTAGCTGATACTAACCAAGAAGCATTAGATAAGGCCAAGGCCAAATTGGCTAAGATTATGGCTCGCTTGGTTGAGAAAGGAAAGTTTGGACAAGATGTTGCTGACGGAATTCAAAATAGAATTTCTTACTCTACTGATATGGCAGATTTCGCCGGTTCTGGGATGGTAATAGAAGCAATCATTGAAAATCTTGACATCAAGAAAAAAGTATTTAAAACACTTGAAGGAATCGTAGGTAATGACTGCATTTTGGCAACAAATACTTCTTCTTTGTCTGTCGCTTCAATAGCTGCGGCAGTTGAGAATTCAGAAAGAGTTATCGGAATTCACTTTTTTAATCCTGCGCCATTAATGCCCTTGGTTGAAATTATTCCTGCTGTTCAAACTTCAGATGCGACAACCAAAACTTCTAGAGATTTGGTTGATTCTTGGAAGAAAGTAACCGTTTTGGCGAAAGATACTCCTGGTTTTATTGTAAACAGAGTTGCCCGTCCATTTTATGGGGAGGCGCTTAAAATATATGAAGAAGGTGTAGCTGATTTCGCTACAATTGATTGGGCAATGACTGAACTGGGCGGTTTTAGAATGGGACCATTCACATTGATGGATTACATAGGGAATGACATTAACTATACGGTTACTGAAACTGTATTTGCTGCCTTTTATTATGACCCAAGATACAAGCCATCTTTTACTCAAAAGAGACATTCAGAAGCTGGTTGGTATGGTAGAAAGTCGGGGAGAGGATATTACAGCTATGCTGAAGGTGCAGAATTGCCTGAGCCAAATAAGAACGAAGAGCAAGGAAAAGAGATATTGAATCGAATTCTCGTTATGCTGATTAATGAAGCTGTTGATGCGGTTTTCTTAAATATCGCTTCTCCTGAAGATGTTGATTTAGCAATGACTAAAGGAGTGAACTATCCAAAAGGATTGTTGAGCTGGGCAAATGAGTTGGGACTAGATAATGTTCTTATGCATTTAGATCATCTGCATCAAGAATATGGTGAAGACAGATACCGACCTTCAGTTTTATTAAGAAGAATGGTGAGAGAAGGCAAGACATTTTTTTAGGCCCTAACTCATATTAGATATTAAACCCTGATCATTTTGGTCGGGGTTTATTGTTTTCAAAAGTTGCTTTTTTTTGATTCAAGACATAAACAAACGAATCAAAAATGGAATTATGAAACTCTTACTTCTCTTGATATTGGCAATTGCTGTCTTTCCAGCTTACACTCAAAACGATATTCGAATAGAAACAACCTATTCTCAGAACAGACCCAAGGCATTATCTATGCCGTTAGATTTAGGATACGACTTTCTCAAAACTGATTCTCACATTATTCAACCATCATTGAGTTCATATATTGTTGCGCCTCAGGGTACGAGAATTGAATTTGCCGAAAACAGTTTTGTTAATCAGAATGGAGACTTAGTAGAATCTAAAATCAAAATAAGTGTGAAAGAAGCAATTGAACCATCAGATATCGTTCTAAGCTCTCTCACAACTATGACATCAAGTGGAGAAATCCTTCAAACTAAAGGAATGATTGAAGTTAAAGCTACCTCAGAAGGTGAAGAAGTGTTTTTGGCAAAGAATAAAGCTATGAAAATTCTTATGCCGGTTGGTTTTGAAGATGGTTATCAATATTATGAAGGGGTTGATAAGGGTGATGAGGTGAAGTGGACCAATCCGAAATTAATTGAAAGACAAGATGATGAATTAGTGAAAAGAGTGATGGCAATGAGAAGAGGATCATGTGGTAGAAGACCAGCAATTATGTATGCCAAGGTAGGTCAAGAACTAGAGGGAAGAGAGCTAAAGAGTGTGACAGTTCATTTTAAAGAGGGACCCACAAAATTTCTCAAGGAATCTTATCTTATTAAAGATGGAAAAAAGGCCGGATTAACTAAAGATCAAGCCGAAACCGTTGAGCAGTGGTTTTTGAGAAACAGAATGGTAGCCCGAGAGCTCACTCCTTATGGCGAGTATGGTAAAGATGTCGATAAATTAAAGATGGTCATTGACATTGAAAAAGCGAAATTATTATTTCGACAAAATGCAGCTTACATAGACCCCGAGATGGTGAACATCTTTGAAATGAAGAATTTAGGTTGGGCCAATATTGATCGATTAGCTAAGTTTCCTGAAGCCGAAAAAATGAAGTTGATGGTTGAACAAAAAACTATTTCGGAGGTAGATTCTCTAAACTTGACATTGGTAGTACCTTCTGCAAATGTTTTTATTCCAGGAAGTATAAAAGAAGACGGTAATTATGCTTTTAATTCGGGTCCAAATCAATCTGAAATTTCAATGCCCAAAAATGAAAAAGCATTTATAGTGGCAATTGCTTCAAAAGATGGTCAAAAGTACTTTGATCTAAAAGAAATATCTTTAGGGCAAAACGAAATTGAATCGCTCAATCTAAGAGCTGCAGGCTCAAGAGAGATAGCTATTGCGGTTAAAAACACCTTTTAAAAAACGCCCTCGCTCTTAACAGTCTCATCAACTTTTGTTAAATATAAAACTATCTAAACGTTTGAGGGGGAACCCCTCTTTTTAGACATCATATGCTTGCATAATTTTGCTTTTCCAAGATCTATATTTTTATGAAAGCAATAAAATTATTCCTCGCATTGTTAGTTACGACTTCATTGAATGCCCAAAATGACGTCACAACCAATGAATTTGATTTAACAAAGAACCGGGCGTTTATTGAAAACAAAGGACAATTCGAAAATCGAAATTGGCAAAACAATGAGATTAAATATGCCTTAAATGAGAATCCATTCTACATTTTCTTTACAAATGAAGGCTTAACTTATCGTTTTGATAAGATCATTAAAAACCCGGTTTACAAAAACGGAGATCATAACGCTCCCAAAAGAGTAAACATTTCTGAATTAGTGCATGCAACTTGGATAGGTGCAAATGATGATGTTGAAATTAAGGCAGAGAATAGAAACACAAATTACTATTCGTATGCCGTTAGAACAGGAAACGGGAAAGAAACTAAAAACATCACTGGTATTTCTGGTTTTCAAAAGATCACTTATGTAAACCTATATGACAATATTGATGTTGAATACATCATTCATCCTGAGGCAGGAGTGAAGTACTCGGTTGTTTTACACCCTGGTGCAGATCCTTCTCAAGTGCAATTAAAATATTCTTCTGCTCACACTGATACTCAAGGTGAGGCCATTTCTTACGGATTAAATGATCAAGGTGAATTTGAGATTGAAACTTCTTTGGCCTCTATTCTAGAAAAGAAACCTTACACATTCGAAAAAGATTCTAAAACCGAAATCAATTCATCTTTCAGATTTGAAAATGAGATTCTTTCTTTTGATTTAGATAATTACGATAACACTAAAGAAATTATTATTGATCCATGGGTTGTATCGCCAACATTCACAACTTCATCAGCTGTATGGGAAGTTGAAACTGATGGAGCGGGAAATATTTATACGATTGGTGGTGAAACGCCAATGGAATTAAGAAAATATACTGCAGCAGGCGCTCTAACTTGGACCTATGTTACACCTTGGGATACGAATTCAGTTTGGTTAGGAACAATGGCAACAGATGGTGCAGGAACAACTTATATCACCTCCGGAACTTCACCTGAAATTGAAAGAGTGAATAATGCTGGTGGTATGGTGTGGCACCAAAACGGTGGAGGTTTCTCTACTGAATATTGGTCAATTACTTTTAACTGTGATAAAACAAAACTAATTGTAGGTGGAACTGGAGCTACCGGTATTTTCGGTCCTTTTGAGGCAAGAATATACGACATGGATGTTACGAATGGTAATGTTCTTAATACACAAGTTGTAGGACAACAAGGTGGAGGTTTCACTCCAGTTGAAGTTCGTTCTATTTCATCTTCAAAAAATGCAAAGTATATTTACTTAACGCATGATCAGGTTGGTGCTATCAATCAAAACATTGGGGCATGTCCAACAGATGCTCCTTATTTTGAGGTAGACAATGGTCATCATTTAGGATATAAGTGCGAAAATTATCTGCCTGCCACACAAAATGGTGGTGGTTTGAAAGCATTGGTCGCAAATGACAACTTCTTTTACACTCACGCAGGTGATGAAATCCATCAAAGAAATTTAAATACGGGAGCACTAATCAATTCGGCGCCTATACCTGGCGGAAGCAGCAATACTGTATTAGGAGATTTGGTAGTTCATAATAGCGGACTTGCAGTTGATGATTGTGGAAATGTATATGCAGGTTCAGATGATAGAGTAGTGAAATTTGATCAAAACTTGAATTTCGTTTCTCAAACAATTACAAACTTCTCTGTATATGATGTTTCTGTAAACTCTAATGGTGAAGTTATTGCAGTGGGTGCGCAATTAGATAACGGTTCAGCAAATAGAAACGGAAGAATGCAATCTGCAGCCTTAACCGCTTGTGCACAATATGCACTAGTTTGTTGTGATGCAAGTATTTGTCCTCAAGATACATTATGTGAAACAGATGCTGCTCTTAACCTATTTACGACAACAGGGGGCGGAACCTTCTCAGGAACTGGTATTACAAATACATCTGCTGGTACGTTTGATCCAGGAGTTTCAGGATCAGGGGTATTTACCATTACCTATACGCAATTGTGTGGTTCAGATGAGATTGAAGTAGTTGTTAGCCCTTGTACGAACCTTACTGCTTGTGTAGAAACAAATGGAGACATAACAGTAACAAACGGAACCGGACCATTTTCTTGGGATGAAGAGGTTCTCGTTCAAGATTGTGGAGCATGTATTATTGGATGTAATTTCCCGGCTGGTTGTGCAGTAGACGTTCCAACATGGCAGTTTTTCGCAAACGGAACGACTAATACACCTCCTTCAATGCCAATTCAAATTACAGACAATGTAGGTTCAACTTTAATAATTACTGATCCCACCCTTTTGCCTTCTTGTACAACAACATGTGATGCCACGATTACAGCTGCCGGTCCTTTTTGTGAGGATGCTGCATCCGTAAACTTAGTTGCTGCTGAAACTGGTGGTACATGGTCAGGAACTGGAATCACAGATGTGAATGCAGGAACTTTTGATCCAGGAACTGCTGGACCAGGTGTGCACACTGTTACCTATACGCTTGTTTGTGGTGATTCTGATACCGAAGATATTACAGTAACTGCATTAGATAATGCTGCCTTTACATATCCTGCTGCTTCTTATTGTTTAACAGATGCAGATCCAACACCAACGATTACTGGATTAGCTGGTGGTACATTTACAATTGATAATGGAGGTTCAATAAATGCAGGAACAGGAGTTATTGATTTAGATGCTTCAGGAACAGGAGCTTATAACATCACTTATACTACGAACGGAACTTGTCCTAATACATCTGTCTTTGCTGTCACTATAACGGCTTCAGCTGATGCTACAATTACGGCTGCTGGTCCATTCTGTTTAGGAGATGCTGCAGTAAACTTGACAGCTGCAGATGCTGGTGGAGTTTGGGCAGGAACAGGAATTACTGATGTGAATGCAGGAACATTTGATCCTACTGTTGCAGGAGCAGGGGTGACGAACATTACCTACACCATTGCAGGTGGCTGCGGGGATACTGACAACATAAATATAACTGTAAATGCAGGTGATGATTCAACTTTCACTTACCCTGCAGGGTCTTACTGTTTGACAGATGCTGATCCGACTCCAACAATTACAGGTTTAGCTGGTGGAACGTTTGCCATTGATAATGGAGGTTCTATTAATGCGGGAACAGGAGTTATTGACATTTCAGCTTCAGGAGCAGGAACATACAATATTACATATACGACTAACGGACCATGTCCAACGGTTGCTACAGAACAAATTATCATCACGGCAGGAGCTGATGCAACAATAACTGCGGCAGGTCCTTTCTGTGAAGGAGATGCAGCTGTGAATTTAGTTGCTGTGGATGGCGGAGGTCTGTGGGCTGGAACAGGAATCACAGATGTGAACGCAGGTACGTTTGATCCAGGAACAGCTGGTGCAGGTGTCCATAATATTACTTACACTATTTCAGGTGGATGTGGAGATTCGGATAATATAAATATCACTGTAAATGCTGCTGATGATTCAACATTCGCTTACACGGCTGGTTCTTATTGTTTAACTGATCCAAACCCAACTCCTGCAATTTCAGGATTAGGTGGTGGTACGTTCGCTATTGATAATGGAGGAACAATAAATCCAGCTACTGGAGAAATTGATATTACAGCTTCAGGTGCAGGAACTTATAACATTACTTATACTACAAACGGGCCATGTCCAACGATAGCAACTGAAAGTGTTGTGTTGACAAGCGGGGCAGATGCAACAATTACTGCTGCAGGACCATTTTGTGAAGGAGATGCAGCTGTGAATTTAGTGGCCGTTGACGGTGGAGGTGTTTGGGCCGGAACTGGTATCACTGATGTGAATGCCGGAACTTTTGATCCAGCAACAGCTGGTGCAGGTGTCCATAATATTACTTACACTATTTCAGGTGGATGTGGAGACGCAGATAATATCGACATAACTGTAACAGCAAATGATGATTCAACATTCGCTTACACGGCAGGTTCATATTGTTTAACTGATCCTAACCCAACACCAAATGTTACTGGATTGGGAGGCGGAACTTTCGCAATTGATAATGGAGGTACCATTAATCCAGCAACTGGTGAAATTGACATCACGGCTTCAGGAGCAGGAACATATAATATTACTTATACCACAAATGGAACGTGTCCTACAATTGCTACAGAGCAAGTTATTTTAACTGCGGGTGCAGACGCAACAATTACAGCTGCCGGACCATTTTGTGTAGGTGATGTAGCGCTAGACTTAACTGCAGTAGATGGTGGAGGACTTTGGGCAGGAACTGGAATCACAGATGTGAATGCGGGTACTTTTGATCCTGCTACAGCAGGTCCAGGTCTTCATAATATCACTTATACGATTTCAGGTGGATGTGGAGATAACGACAATATTGATATTACGGTGAATGCTTTAGATGATGCATCATTTGATTATGCCGCAGCACTTTATTGTATGACAGACCCAAATCCATCAGCAAATATCACTGGCTTAGCAGGCGGAACTTTCACAATTGATAATGGAGGTTCTATAAATGCGGGCACAGGTGAAATTGACATTGTTGGATCAGGAGCTGGTACCTATGACATTACATATACAACTAATGGGCCTTGTCCTACATCAACAGTTTTCTCAATTGTTTTAACTGCAGGAGCAGATGCTACTATTACAGCAGCTGGACCTTATTGTGAAAACGACCCAGCAGTCAATTTAACTGCGGTTGATGCAGGTGGAACATGGACAGGAACAGGAATCACAGATGGTGCTTTAGGTACATTTGATCCGGCTACTGCAGGTGCTGGAACTCACACTATTACCTACACAATTGGCGGTGGATGTGGAGACACAGACAATATTGACATTGTTGTTAATGCTGCTGATGATGCTTCATTCTCTTATTCGGCTGCTACTTATTGTACTCTTGATGTTGATCCTTTACCAACTATTACAGGAACAGCAGGCGGAACATTTACAATCAATGGAGGAGGAACAATAAATGCAACTACGGGTGAAATTGACTTGGACTTAACTGGAGAAGGAACATTTACAATTACATATACTACAAATGGTCCATGTCCGGCAACAGCAACTTTTGATATCACTATCTCAAGTGGAGGAGGAGCAAGTATTACTCCTGCAGGTCCTTATTGTGAGCCAGACGCAAATGACTTCTTCACAGCCTCTGTTCCTGGTGGAACTTGGAGTGGAGCGGGAATTGTTGATGCGGCAACTGGAGAATTTGATCCTGGATTAGCTGGTGTAGGCACTCATACTATCACTTATACAACTGCCGGTAACTGCGGAACTTCAGTAACAATGGATGTGGTTGTGAATGCTGTTCCTACTGCAGATATTGACGGACCATACTGGATTAATTGGGGTGAGAACATTCAAATGAACGCTACAGGTGGCACAACTTATAATTGGACGCCAGATGAGTATTTGTCTTGTAATGATTGCCCTGACCCTGTTGCTTCACCGGTAGAATCAACTGAATATTGTGTAATCGCAATTGACAATGGATGTTTAGATACGGCCTGTGTTCAAGTCTTAGTGAACTTAGATTGTGGTGACATCTACGTACCTAACGTATTCACACCAAACAGTGGTGATGAAAACGCATTTGAATGTGTGATGGGAGGATGTTTAACTCAGGTTCATATGAGGATCTATGATAGATGGGGAGAACTGGTCTTTGAGACTTATGACAAAAATGAATGTTGGGACGGAACTCATATGAGAAACGGAAAACCAATGAGCACTGCAGTATTTGTGTACATCCTTACAGCAACCAAAGTTGGAGGAGAAGAAGTTGAAATGAATGGTAACATAACGCTTGTTAGATAAGCATTAAAAAAGCAATGAAGATGAAAAATTTATTAGCAATATTAGTGATTACAGTAGGTGTTCAGGCATCTGCACAGGATATTCACTTTTCACAATTTTACATGAATCCTTTACAGCAAAACCCAGCAATGGCAGGTGCCGTTTACGGATTAGAGGCGAACATTAATTACAAAGATCAATGGAGAGCTGCAGCTGCACCATACAAAACTTTTGCACTTGGCTTTCACATGAGGTTTGACAAGAAAAGATCTAATAATGGATACTTAGCAGCCGGAGCAAACTTTTTTAGTGATAAAGCAGGTGATGCAAATATGGGTACAGGCCAAGGAAACTTTGGTTTGGCTTATCATGTGAAGTTGAACCCTTATAACAGGCTTGGAGCAGGAATGCAAGTTGGATACTTTCAAAGAAGTATGGATGCAACAGGTTTAATGTGGGCATCTCAATTTGATGGCTATGATTACAATAGTTCATTATCAGGTGGTATGGTTAACGGGCAACCTAGTTTCACTAAAGTTGATATGGGTGCTGGATTGAGTTGGGTGTATAATAATACAGGAGGTGATATTAAGGTAACTGATAATCATGATTTAAATTTTAATGCTGGTGTTGCTGTTATGCACTTAAACAGACCAAAGTATTCATTTATCGGATCGGATGAAAGACTTCCTATGAAGGTGGTGGTTCACGGTAATGGTGTGATTTCTTTGAGTGACAATTCTAAGATGGCTATCTGCCCAGGGTTTATGTACTACAGACAAGGACCTGCACAAGAAATTTATTTCGGAACACTGTTTAGACATTTATTGGCTCAAGATTCAAAATTCACTGGATTTAAAAATGGAGCAGCCTTTTACTGGGGTGCATACATGAGAACTAGAGATGCTGTTTCGGCAAAAGTATTATTTGAGTATGCCGGATGGGGATTTGGAGTAAGTTATGATATCAATGTATCAAGCTTAAAAACAGTTACGAATACAAGAGGTGGAATTGAATTCTCATTGAGATTCGTGGCACCAAATCCATTCCAAAAAACTTACGGAGCTGATCACTCAAGATATTAGAATTTAGATTAGTAGATCAAGAGACGGAGTTAGGCAAACGTGCTTGGCTCCGTTTCGTTTTTTAGGGCCGTGCTCAAATCGCAAAGGTTACCTTTTTAAGCACTGTACATTAAGTAATAAGTTTTCATCTTCTTTTTAGTTTAAGAAGAGCGAGGACCCTTTAGGGTTGGGTCTTTTCATAGCGATTAAATGCTCTCGATAATGTCATCTTTTTGGTTAGTAAGACATTGTTAGAGGGCATTTTTTATTCTAATTCTTAACCAGTCGATTTTCAGAGATTACGTTCCCTTCTTTATCAAATATGAGCATAATGTATAAGCCATTCGGGAAAGAACGAATGTCATATTTATCTTGAATGGCTGTTTTCATAATTAATCTTCCGTTCTCTTTTCTAAACTCTACTCTGTCCTCGTTTGGATTATTCACCTTACGATAAATAAAGTCAGTTGTTGGATTAGGATAGATTTTTACAGCTTTTGGAGAGAACGAAATTGGAGAAACACTAACAGATGGATCGTTTAGAGAAAAAATGTAAACCACATCTTCAGCAGGACAATCATCTAAGGTCAAGGCCGAAGTAGATATTCCAGTTCCACTGAACGTACTGTCTTGCAAGTTTGCTAAGTCGTCATATACAGTTAATCCATATGCATAGGTCATTGGTCCCCAATTAGAAACATGGTGAACAGCACAAAACGGTCCGCTACCAAATGCTAGAGATGGTGTTGGAATATTGTTTGGTCCCATGTGCAACTCTAATTTCCCATCTGCCTCATAAAGCCAAATTTGAAAATTGATCGTTGAAGAAAGGTCTCCACTAAATGTAGCATTAGCAACTTCTAGTTTGAAAATCTGAGATCCACTTGTTCCTTCTAATTTGTACGATACTGCTGATAATGAAGATGAGGTTCCTTTATCCTGCAATCCTGAAACCGTGAATAAATCAGCAAAGTAGTAATGACTTGCATCAAAAATGATTCGACCCGAAGCTTCAAAATCAAATGATGTAAAGCTTCCATCCATATAATCAAATGTAAAACCTATAGGTACATTGAAAGTTTGAAAACCTGACCAAACCGCTCCGTTGTTCACTGTTGTTGAATCAGTCAGTGCTTCATAGTTCGATTGCGACTCACTAAAATAATAGGGCTGAGCATTAACCTGTGAACTAACAATTAAGGCGATTAGAAATAAAAGTTTTTTCATTTTTAAGTCTGTGTCAATTAGACGCTTTAATATTTGGATGGTTGTACATTTTAGGCTTTTTTTAATGCAATTCACAACAATCTATAGTTAATTCATTTATCGAATAAAACTGAACTCCCATTTATTAAGGATTACCTTTGTACAAAACAATTTTATGTCATTTGACAAACTCGGTTTAGCCGCTCCATTATTGAAGGCTGTTGCAAAAAAAGGATACACTGAACCTTCACCTATTCAGGAAAAAGCAATTCCTCCTATTTTACAAGGAAGAGATGTATTAGCGTCTGCTCAAACGGGTACTGGTAAAACTGCCGGTTTCACTTTGCCAATGCTCCAAATTTTATCAAAAAGAGCTCGTCAAGGTAAACGTCAAGTAACAGGATTGGTATTAACACCAACAAGAGAATTAGCAGCTCAAATTTATGAGAATGTTCAGGCCTATTCTGAGTTTTTAGATATCAGTTCTTGTGTTGTTTTTGGTGGTGTGAACATAAATCCACAGAAGAAAGCATTGAGAAACGGAGTAGATATAGTGATTGCTACACCTGGAAGATTATTAGATCTTCAATCTCAAAAAGCGATAAGACTAAGTGATGTTGAGTTCTTAGTTTTAGATGAAGCAGATAGAATGCTTGACATGGGCTTTCAAAGAGACATTAATAGAATATTAGCTTTATTACCACAAAAGCGCCAGAACTTACTGTTTTCAGCTACTTTTTCAAAAGAGATTAAAGCATTGGCTTCAAAGTTCATGCATAAAGAAGTTCTTGTAGAAGCAACTCCTGAGAATACAGCTGTTGAGGTGATTGCACAAAAGGTTTATCGAGTTGATAAAACTGACAAAGCTGCGCTAACTATTAAGCTGATTTATGAAGGGGATTGGAATCAAGTATTGATTTTTACTAGAACTAAGCACGGGGCTGATAGATTGAGCAGAAAGTTGGATAAAAGAAAGATAACGTCATCAGCCATTCACGGTAATAAGTCACAAGGTCAAAGAACAAAGGCTTTGGCAGCCTTCAAAAAAGGAGACGTAAGAGTTTTAGTAGCAACCGATATTGCCGCAAGAGGTTTGGATATTCCTTTATTGCCTCACGTGATTAACTATGAAATGCCTCAAGTACCTGAAGATTATGTTCACAGAATTGGTAGAACTGGTAGAGCAGGGGCAAGTGGAGAAGCTATTTCATTAGTTTGTATTGATGAGGTGAAGCAATTGGCAGCAATTGAAAAACTGATTAAAAAGCAGATTCCGAAAGAGATTGTTGAAGGATTTGAACCAAATGATATTCCGGCCGAGAAAAAGCCTCAACAACAAAGACCTCCTAGAAATAAAGGCGGGAACAAGAAGAAGAAATTGCACAAGAAAAAGGGCAATTGGGATTCAAAGAAAAAAGATTTCGATCGAAGACGTCCTAATCGTGATTAGCATATTGTGAATTTCAGAATTCGTTAATAAGTCTGCCTATAGTTCTCAATTATTAGTGGCTATCTTTCAATACTTAAAGGTTAGTTCTTTTTTATCAATGTTATAAATAATGACTTGCGGTTTTGAATTCAAAGGCATGTATCGAAAGGTGAAATACTTTTTTTTAAATCCTAAATTGTCTGAATAGCTTTCCTCATCATCTTTAGAATAATTACAAAACCAACCTTCGCAATCATCTATTTCATCACATGGTCCAATTTCACCGAGACTAATATGAGAAATGTTTGAAGCCATTGCAGAGGCACAAATGCTCTCAAAAGTAGGTGTTGATTTCTTTTTTATAAATGCACCTGTTTCAGCATTTGTGGCAACAAGAGTAGAGTCTTCAACTTTAGAAGTTAGCTCAATTTTTATTTCACTATTGATTCCATTTTTATCTGCAGATCTTATATTGAAGGCTCCACAACAGGCATTAAACATAATTCTATAAGCCCTCGGTTTTTTGATATCACAAATAATTGTATCAACTTCAGATTCAGAATTTCTTTGAAAAAACAAGGTGTCAATTTGATTTGGTGTGACCTCAACTTCAAGGGTTTCTCCCCAGCCTATTGTTTTATTCTGAATCGTCCATTTCATGAAGCCAGTGAAAGGTTTTTTACGCCAATTTCCATGCAAGTATGAAGTGTCAGCATAAAAAGTCGCCTTATCCTGTGCGAAAGAATTACTTGTTTGTAAAAGAAGAAATCCTATAAAAAGTCTAAAACAATATTTCATCATCATCAGTATGTTTTTGATTTTTTGGATAAAAAATGTCACTCATGTACCAAGCTAATCCACAAAAGGCGCCAATAAGAAGTAAGATAGAGGCACCTGGCCAATGAAGATATTTAAAAACTAGCCCAAGCGATAAAGTAACTAAGCCAACAAAGAATAAAGCAATTACTAATGGTGGATTTCTATTCTCTGGATTATTGCTGTAAACTTTGAGTTTAAATACTAAGAACGATACAAGACCTAAGAAACCTAGTAAATTTAAAAAGTCATATTCCCTTTCAAGAACAGAGGTCTTGTTCATATTGAGAAATATGTACAAGGCTTTTCCTGCTCCAAAAACAAAGATCGATAGTGCCTGAATTGTATCATCAATTGTTCTTTTGGGGTTGCTCAAAGTCATTTTAGGGTAAGTCAGGGCGACACCTATAAATCCAATGAGTAAAGCGGCATTTGCAAATGGCCAATGCATAATTTTAAAGAGGGCTCC
>Ga0316204_10004659_pt1 | contig 24177 bp, 19 predicted proteins | sample 6monrhotite_MG_2_FD_205661 | JGI IMG/M metagenome (GOLD analysis project Ga0316204, IMG submission 205661) | Microbial mat bacterial communities from mineral coupon in-situ incubated in ocean water Damariscotta River, Maine, United States -... | ecosystem: Environmental > Aquatic > Marine >... | reverse complement strand
ATGGGAATCCGTTTTCTCCCAGCTGGTACACCGTTAACTTTGGCGCACAGTATCAGGTGACCGAGGCACTACAACTGAACGCGTCTTTAGAGAATATCACCGATCAGCGCTACCGCCAGTATTCTTCCGGTGTTGCGAGTCCCGGTAGAAACCTTATCGTGGCTGCAAGCTATAAGTTTTAAACCATACATAAAATAGTGTGGGTGACAAAGGCGGCTGAGCTTGTCGAAGCTGTAGCGTCGTCGTTTAAATTTTAACCTGCGGTTTTCCACATTTTATTTTTGGTTGGAACAGAAGTATATTTAGAGTATCTCTCCAGTTTATTTCAAGTAACAGTTATAAAGCAATGACCAGAAAAGAATTTTCTGACATGGCGCTTTGAATATTATTAAGATATACCATTGAGAATACCTTGTAATGGGTATATCATTAAGGGTTTTGAAATAATACTTTGGTCCTTAGCGAATAACGTTATGTCACACTAGGTTATTAAGGAAATAAGACGAATCAAAAAAAGAACAAAAATGGAAAAATTAATTACAAAGGCAAGTTTAAAAAACACAAAAAGGCTTAAGCTTTTAGAGCGAGACATGTTTACCGTGATTAAGAATTCTGAAGGCCCAATGAGCGTTGATAAAATTAAATCCAGCTTTGGCAGGCGTGCGAGTTATGAAACTACCAAGGGTATCGTGGCAGTTTCTGATCTTTTTGAGAGCAATGATCTAAGTCAAATAAAGGTTAATCAGGAAGCGGAGGTAAATAGAGTTATTGTAGCCACTGTTGAATGGAAATTATCCGGGAATTCTATTAGGAATTGCTATGTGAGCGGAAATTATGAAGAGCCGCCTTCAGGGATTTCTGGTCCAGTGTATATCGTCGACGGATGTTTTACCGTGGAAGTTGTTCGAGGTGGGGCTGGGACTTCTCCTTGGACCTTTACCACTGTAAGAATCGACACAGCCGATGGCCAACGGGAAGCAGCGCCTGTCATTAGCCGCCGAAAGTCAGAATGTATAAAAACCAAACCAAAGACATGAGAAAAGTAATTGTATTAATAACTGTTTTCCTGACCATTTTGAGTGTTGGCACCTCCGTGCAGGCTCAAGCCCTTGGTCAAGATAAGGAAGGGTTTAGTAGTGTTGTGGTCCCAACCACCACATTAAACTTAGATCTGGAAAATGATGTAGCAAGTTTTACATTTTATGGAGAATACTGGAACAAGGACAAAGATGGAAAGGACATAATTCCTAATGATAACGTTTTTTCCGATTATCTAAAAGCTGGCAACCCTGATGATATTACTAAAGCCGATTTGCTGGCAAAGAGCTTGTTGGAAGCCTGGAAAAAAAATGAAGGTTCTATAAAAGCCACTCCTAAAAACAATTCGATTAGTTACGGGATTGATTTGAAAGGTGGCGCCACCAATGGTATATCAACATTATTCTCTGGAGACCAGTTGGGAACTACGGCCGCCGTATCTGGCTTGCTTGGTATCAACTTTAATCATCGAAAGTATAACATGGAGTATGCTGGCCCTATTGCTAGGACCTATTTAAAAGGGGGAGAGTCGGCGGCCAATCTCATTTCAAAAAGTGATGAAATTGATGCTGAGATCAAGCGATTGTTTGCTTTGGGTGTTTTGGTTGAGTCGAATAAAAGTTTGCTGGAGTTTTACAACCGTGAATTGGACGCTGAAGCTATAAGAAAGAACATTGCCACTATAAAAAAAGCGTTTGATCGATTGAGACTGGATAGAAATTTAAAATCTAATAAGACTCGGGTTAATAAAGTTTTGAAGCAGCTTACAAAGGTGGGAAAATTGGCCAACGAAGTCAGCCAAGAGATTGGGAACAAGAAAGATGGACAGGATCATTCAGAAATAGACCAGATAATTTTTAAAAAATACGCCGAATATCTGAAAGTCATCAACGAAGATCCTCTAAAGACAGTTTTAGGCTCTCTCAGCTTGACAATTTCAGATATTAACAACCCTGAAGATTGGCAGGCTGCTGAATTCGAGATAGGAAAAATGTATCAAGAACAACAGGACCTGCTAGATGGCTTTTTGGTTGCTGATGATGACACCCATGTCTATCAAACGTTGTTCGGCTTGTATGATGAATTTGATGACATATCTAAAGTTCGCTCGAACTTTGGAATAGAAAGAGTGCGTTTGGAGAATGCCTCCTACGTGAACAAGACCAACTTGATCTACGCGCGTTTTGGATTTTCCGGAGCGGGATTCAAATATGATTTGGCCAACGACAGTACCACGGTTGATACCCGATTTGAAAACGTTACTTATAATGGGTATCAGTTGGAACTGGGGTATACTACTCGATTTAAAGATCTTAATTTTCTAGGTTTCAGTTTGGGAATGCGTTATACCAGTAATATGGCGGATCTTGACTCGGGCACTTTTACCCTTCAAAAAACTGACACCACAATTACGGATGGCGTTTTTAGATCCAGCGAGGAAATTAAAGCACTCAGCGGTCCTTTCGATCGTTTCTTGAGATATGATTTTAATGTGGATTATATTCGATTTATTCGATTGAGTGAGAAAGAAGGTGAACAGGACCTGTTCTTAGGAGTTAATCCCTATATAAGACATCGTATTTATGATCGGTCCGAAACTCGTAAGAACAATACGGTTCTTGGAGTTGGTGCCCATGCTTTTAACGGAAAGGACAACAAACTTACGGGGGGGCTTTTTATCCAAACAGAGGATGCCTTTGGTGTGCATGCCAAGGAAGATAGTACCTTTAGGCAGCGGGTAAGTTTTGGAATCATTGTGAAGTTTGCTTTCACTGGATTTAGCCTGAAAGAAGATTAACTTGAACCTATGAAACACTTATCGCTCTACATCGTATTGGCCCTTATAGCCGGCTCTTGTAATGATTCCAGTGAAGTAAGGAGCTATGAAGAGGCCAGGGAAGAATTTTTGAAGGGAGAGCCCTCGGGTCCCTTCTCCATGGAAACTGAAGTACTGGTATGGGATGATGTCCCTGTCCTGGACAGTTTGTCTTCAGAAAAAGAACAGCACTTCATTGAGGAGGAGCTAGCCGCTTATAAATCTACCGGGATCACCGGATTAGGTCCTTCCGGGATGGCAGTACTACGGGATTCCAGCGGCGCTGTTGTGAGAAAGTGTGGAACCACGGACCTTTCAAGTGCAGAGGTGGTAAAAATGTACACGACTAAAAAGTTGTTTTTTCCTAATGCGTTAAAGCGACGTTTTAAAGTACCCGTTCGATGGTATGTTATTGATTCTATGGAAGGACGAACTCATGTTTGGGATTCACTCATCGAGGCCCAAGTAGACATTCTCAATAAGGCCTTTGCCCCTATAGCCATTGAATTCTATACGGACCTGGTCGACCGACATACCAGTCCAGATTGGTCAAAGGCGTTACAGGGTTCTAATGAATACAATACCATGGTAGACAGTATTTCGTACGAACCGAAGGAGGCTATTAACATCTTTGTCACAAATCAGGATAGTCTCTTTGGGAGTGCATTAATGCCTTGGGATGAGAATTACCTTACGGTTGACGATCATATATTATTAGACCAAGACACATTTCCGGGGAAATATCTTGATGGCCAATATATGATGGGAAAAACATTGATTCATGAAATGGGCCATTTTCTAGGGTTATTTCATACGTTTCATGAAGAACGAAAGGATGTTAATGGAAAGGCAATTGACTTGGAATGTGATGATGTTTCACTTGATGGTTGTGATCAAGACCGAGGTTTGAATGGGTTTACGGGAGATGGGATTAGCGATACCCCTGCCCAAAAAATTTGCCATTTTAATGGCTGCGGAACATGTGTTGATGGCAAGGGAGTAGACCCTTGTAAAGGCTGCCTCCCGGCGGGTGCCGTAGTGGAAGACTGCGATACCTGCCCGGATGCGGGCCTAGATCCCGTTAAAAATTTTATGGGGTACAATCCAGATATCTGTATGGATCATTTTACGCATGAGCAATACACCGTGATGCAAGCCAATTTTCAGTTGTACCGGAAGTATCTTGATCCAGGGGAGTTGTAAATTTATAGATCCTTTCTAATACCTTCGCCCCATACTCACTGCATAGACTTTCCTTTCTGGTCTTGTCTTCACGTTTCCATGGTTTCGAAGCCAGACCGGAGATCAATTTCTGCAAGAGCTTACAGCTTACCTCTCAGTACAACATCACTGATGGCTTCACCGAAGAGGATGACGGCAGCACGGCACCCATACGTCATGCGGCACCTGTGTTTGGAAACACCCACCTCATCTTTACCAAGGGCAAATGGAAGTTTGATGCGTTTGGAGAGTACAACGGGCAGTTTGATTTTGAAGATCTGGCACCCAGCCAGCAAAACAATGCCTTTTTATATGCCTTAGACAGTGATGGGAATCCGTTTTCTCCCAGCTGGTACACCGTTAACTTTGGCGCACAGTATCAGGTGACCGAGGCACTACAACTGAACGCGTCTTTAGAGAATATCACCGATCAGCGCTACCGCCAGTATTCTTCTGGTGTTGCGAGTCCCGGTAGAAACCTTATCGTGGCTGCTAGCTATAAATTCTAATAACGGACTTCGATACGATTGCAAAGCAATCACTCAGTCCTCGAAGGGTACTCACTGGGTCACTGAGTGTTTCGAACGGAGTGAGAAATGTACCGAAGTGACCTGAATCATTCAGTAATTGTACTAATCCTTTTGTATAACGCATCAATCATTTCTCTTCGATACATTCCTTCGGAATACTCAGGGTGCTTATTGGGTCGCTGAGCGTAGCCGAAGTCGTGGTGGTTAGCTTCAAGTTTTAAGTACGGACTTCGATACGATTGCGACGCAATCACTCAGCCCTCGAGCGGTACTTACTGGGTCACTGAGTGTTTCGAAACTCGTGAGAAATGTACCGAAGTGACCTGAATCATTCAGTAATTGTAGTAATCCTTCTGTATAACTCATCAATCGTTTCTCTTCGATACAATGGCTTCGCCATCACTCAGAGAACTACCCTTCGATACATTCCTTCGGAATGCTCAGGGTACTTATTGGGTCGCTGAGCGGAGTCGAAGTCGTGGCGGTTAGCTTCAAGTTTTAAGTACGGACTTCGATACGATTGCAAAGCAATCACTCAGTCCTCGAGGGGTACTCACAGGGTCACTGAGTGTTTCGAACAAAGTGAGAAATGTACCGGAGTGACCCCTGTTCAATACAATGACATGATGGGTTTATACAAGTTCTACGGGGAATTTCTTTTTTCTTTTTCCTCGGAATAGTATCTTTCGCGACAAGACCTTAAAAACCAATGTCGAAAAGCGAAAAATCAACCTGGGTAACTGTTTTAAAGGAGCTCGTGGAAGCCATTCTGAAAGCCATGGGGACTAGCTCCCAACGCCCCAGAACCTGGCATCAGCATGTGGTGCCCTATGAGGACGGCTGGGCGTTACGGCGCGAAGGCAACAAGCGTATCACCTCCAAACACCGGAAACAGAGCACTGCGATCCGGAAAGCCCAAAGCATCGCCAAAAAACGAAAATCCGATGTCATCATCCACAGAGCCGATGGCACCATCCGGGACCGGATGGGGTATGAGTAGCGGGGAGGAATTTGATTGTTGCGGCAAACTATATGTTTTAATAAGGGACTGCGATACAATGGCTTCGCCATCACTCAGCCCTCGAAGGGCACTCACTGGGTCACTGAGTGTTTCGAACGAAGTGAGAAATGTACCGAAGTCACCCTTGTTCAATACAATGGCATGATGGGTTTATACAAGTTCTACGGGGAATTTCTTTTTTCTTTTTCCTCGGAATAGTATACACTCGCGATAATCCCAAAAACAAATTTTGAAACTACGTTTGAAGCTTCACCGCATTCAAAAATTTAGTGTAAAAGTCATTGTATGAGACACATTGAATAGCCACGGGCGTTACTTTAAACGATTTTAATACATCGGCAATGGCTTTAGACTTTTTGGAAAAATTAATTCTCTTGATGCGTTTTTCCAGTGTCTCCTTTTCATCTATTACGCGAGTATAATTATCTTGTTTGTCAGGATAATAGAAACGAATCTTATTATCTATTACCGCACTTTCGGAGAGATTATTTCTAATTAAATTCGCTCTATGATTTAGTAACCACCATAAATGATTTTCACTAAAATCCATGCCAAATCCAACAATATCGAGATCATGTGTAAAGAATATATCCGTCCAATAATATAATGTTGAGTTATTAGACTTTAACCGCCTTACGATTCCTTGCTCTTCAGTTTTTTTTCTATTCCTTTTCCCCTTTACCGCTTCTTGAATTTTTTCTAAATAGGAAGCATAATGTCTGTAGCCTATCATAATGCTCTCTTCTTTGTAATTCTTCCCTTCATTGGAAATATTTCTAGAATTACTGAGCTCCCCATGTATGTGCCAAACAGTTTTTCTAAGATCCTCATGGAAAAAGGAATACCGTCGTTTTAGACTATATTTTACTTCTCGCCTGTCTAAAGCATATTTGGATTTCTCTTTAGTGAAGTTTATTATAGCACTTTGCTCCAAAGCATAGTCATAATTGGTGGTAAGAAAATCATCGTATTTTACGGACATTATTTTTTTATGAAAAGAGTTATAACCATTCTTCCCATCAATTTGCCTCTCAATAATCTGTCTTATTTCTTGCTTTAGGTTTTTAATTTTTCCGCCTGTTGAGAGGGAGCCTCTTTTTTCGAAGATCATCTCTTCAAAGCCCAAAGGGAACGGCTTGAATTCATTATCAATTTCCACGCTGATTCCAAAATTTCGCCTTAATTCTGCTAGTAAATCCCCCCACGAGACGGATTGAGAAGAATCTAAGAGGTTTATACCGTTTCCTATGAGTAATGCTCTTTTGTTCATGAACTGATCTTATTAATAATAAAAATGTCTTCCGAGAAGGGAAGTATTATATCCAAGAAATAAAAGGGGAGAACCCTAAAGATACTAAAATTCAGAAGCCAAGAAGAAAAAAGAAATAATAACTAGATTAAAAGCAGCCTACAACCCATACAACGCCATCACAGCCTCGGCGTCTAGTGCGCGGTTATAGACATACAAATCATCAATACGGCCGGTAAAGCCACCTTCAAGGGTATCCTCGCTTTGGTTGCCTATACGAAACGGCTGATTGTTATCCAGCAGGGCTCCTTCGGCAACAGCTTCGGTTTCGAGCTCCCCGTTGATATATAGCTTTAGAAGCTCGCCATCAAAGGTAACGGCAATATGCTCCCATTGTTCACGCTGAAAAGGCGTGGTCATTTCTACAATTTCACTAGAGACATTCCACCGTAAAGTGAGTCCGTCTGGATTGATGCCCAGATAGTAGCCCGTACCCGTACCGTCAATATTACCCGTAGATTCCCATTTGTTGACAATGGCATCCCAATTCACAGGATCGCCAGAAGCCCGTACCCATACCGCAATGGTAATTTGTGACGTCAGCTTTAAGGCAGGTACATCACCCACTTCAATATAGCCCATAAACTCCTGAAAATTCATCGAGGAATTGATGGTGCCCGCTCGGTTAGGAGCGGGCGTCACCTCACCTACAATAGTACCGTCATTATCAAAAGGACTTGAATCGTTTCCGTTTCCGTTCAGCTCAAATTTCCCCACCAGACCCGTTTCCAGATCTATTTGAGGAACGGAAGTGTTATCATCATCAGATGAACACGCGCCAACGACCAGCAGCGCGACAAACAAGGCTAATACTAAAAACTTTTTCATATAATTATAGGTGCTTACTTAACTTACTATGCACTCTATAGTCTGAAGATGTTTATTTCGTTGCGTGGCAGTAGAATTAATTTTTTATTGCTTGGCATCGGAATCCTTTTTTAGCTGATCGAACTCGTTGGATACCCGTTTTCTGTATGTTACTTCGGAAGGAGTAATCACTTCGCCTTCATGAATTACAAAGGCATCTTTTTCGATAATCTCTTTGATCACTTCATGATAATGCAACAGCCCCCCGTTCATTTTAATGGAATAGACATTGAGTTCGATCGCAATTTCATGGCTAATAGCGGCGTAGTCCATGCCTTTTTCGAGCATCTCATCGATGGTGCGGCGTGCATGAATCCATAATTCAGAAGTAAGTTCAACATTGTTATCTAAGAATCGAAAAATGGTGGTGAACTGACTCGAAATATTGGAGGTAATACTAGGTGCAGCCGTTTGAATGGATTCAAAAACTTCGTTTCGCCGATTGAAAAACCACTGATAAGAATCCTGTATTTCTTGCAGAAAGGCTTTGGTGCTTTCTTCTGAATTTAAATGGGGCACCTTCGTCTGTAATCCTTGAAAATAGGCATGATAATACGAATTCATTTGTCGGGTAGATCGCAGCAAGCTGTTGTACAGCAATTGCCGAAATGGAATCCACCGTTCTTTGTCACGCAGTACAATGACCCTATGAATTATGAAATAAGTAATCACAATATCTAAGGTGAGAATAACAAGGCCGGCGAGTACGTTTTGTAGCATGGGATTCATTTAAATAGATTGGTTTCGTAATAGGCTAGGCGCTTTAGCGCTTCATTTGAATCTATGCCTCGCATAAGGTAAATGCCGTCAATACAGTTGAGCAATCCTTCGGCTAATTTTACATCGGTATCTTGTACTTTTCCGAAGCGATTGACCCATTCAATGGCCTTTTCATGTCCATTGTTGGCGGCCACAATCCCCCAAAGGAGCGCTCTCTTAAATTTAAATTTAGCGGAATATACACCGCTCAAATCCCACTGTGCTTCGATATGACGCATGAAGGCCGCTCTTCGAATGTAGCGTAGTCCTTTCTTCTTATCTCTTTTTATAGAAATACCCTTGTAGAGCATATTTCCTAAGACATAGGTGGCCTCTATATTATGTAAACCCACCGCTTGCTCCAAGAGGGCGATCCCTTTCCTTTTATCTTGCTGCAAGCCTGCCTCTCCCTCCACATAGAGCGTTCCTAGCAAGGTCATACACCCCGCATCACCCGCCTGAATTCCAATACGTAGATTGTCCAAACAAAAGGAAAAGTCTCCTTTGTGATAGGCGGTGATCGCATTCTCATAATTTGGATTTACATCACTCACGGGTGTTGGTTTTAATGCTTGCCGTTCCATGCAAACTGTGCTAAATAAAAACCCCCAACGCCTTTCAATGAAGGAAAATTGGGGGATCTTACCAAAGATAATAAATTTGCAAATAGCATAGTTACATTATCTTAATTCGTTCGTCTTCTAAAAACACAAGCAACCATTGACGCCTAATTTGCGTCTATAACCATAACATAGAACACCAAATATATGTCCAATATATTCCATTACCTCTTTTTAGCCGTTTGTGCCTTACTGGCCTCGATGGCATCAGCACAAACATATACCACCAAAGTTATTGACGGTGCCACGGGAAAACCCATTCCTTTTGCCACCATACAAACGGGAGAACACAGCGGTACGGTCACCAATGAAGAAGGAATTTTCACCTTGGCATTGGATCGGTTGCCGCACCCGCAAGATTCTATTTATGTGTCCTCCATGGGTTACGGAAAACTAGGACTTATTTTGGGCGCGCAGACCGGAGAAACCATTACCCTTCAGCCGAAAGAATTTGAGTTGAAGCAGGTGTTTTTGAGCAATGAGAACCTCAGCCCTGAGGAGATCATTGATCGGGTGAAAGAGAACATGGCCGCCAATTATGCGGTGGAATTGTCTCAGAAAAAAATCTTCTTCAGGCAATCCGATTTTAACAAGATGGACAGATTTAATATCGAATTTAAGAAGTCTACCATTGAAGAACTGAATAAAAACCTTATTGATAGTATCGTGGGCTTGGTGCCCAAAGGATCGTCCTACTATCGCGAAGCGGTTGGAGATTTCTATGGAGATTATAGCACGCATAAATTTTACGTGGATAAGGCCGCCGAATTGTACGACAAAAGCAAGGATGTGTCCATGGATGGTCTTTCGGAAAAGATGGAGCGCATTTTTAAGGAAAACGTAAAGCCAGATTCCTATTTGAAGATAAAATCCGGGATCTTTGGGACCAAGGTACAGCTGGATTCCCTAGCCGAAGCCAATGAGGAAGAAGCGGGAATGATCCAGGTAGAAAACACAGACGATCAGATCTTTCAAGAGCAAATTAAAAGCCGAATTTCTAATTTATACGAACAGCTATTTTTTCAGGAAGACTCAGAGTTAGACATGCTTTCCAAATCCAATCGGTACCGTTTTGAGCTCACCGACTATACCTTTATTGACGATGCACCTGTCTATATTTTGAGTTTCGTACCCAAAGGAAGAAAGGACTTTCAGGGAGTTATGTATGTGAATACGGAAGACTTCGCCATTGTGCGTTTGGAATTTGACAATGTGCGTCCTACTCAAAAGTTTGCTTTGTTGGGGATTAGTTTCCGAAGGTCTATTTACCGCGGAAAAATGCTCTTCGGAAAGGATGCCAACGGAAGCTATAGTGTGCGCTATATGGAAGTGGAAGATGGCAATACCTTTGGCTTGGACAGACCGCTGAAGGTGATCGAAAAGAACAAACATGTGAAGGGTCGCCGAAAGCAAAATGAGCTTTCGTTAGGCCTAGACATTGGCATCACGCAATTGGAAAAGTTTGAAATGGTGGTGTTTAACACCCAAACAATCTCGCAAAGTGACTACGAAGGCGTCAAAGAAAACCCGAAAGTAAAAGCCACCTATTTATCCCAATACGATCCTAATTTCTGGGCGGGCCACGCTATTATGGAACCTAACGCCGCGATTCAAGCGTTTAAAGTGGTGGAGTAGGGTGTTTTTGGCACTTCGGTACAATTCTCACTTCGTTCGAATCACTCAGTGCCCTGTCTGGTGGTACCCTGAGTAATTGCGAAGCAATTGTATCGAAGGGTACATCAAAAAATCACTCGGTGTCCTTTCATTCGTTCTCTGAGTGATGGCGAAGCCATTGTATCGAAGAGAACAGAACACCTCAGCGCCCTGTCTGGTGGTACCCTGAGTAATTGCGAAGCAATTGTATCGAAGGGTACATCAAAATCACTTGGTGTCCTTTCATTCGTTCTCTGAGTGATGGCGCAGTCGTTGTATCGAAAGGTAATTCAAAAAATCGTTTCCTTCTTTCAGGGTGGTTGTACCCTGAGTGATTGCAAAGCAATTGTACCGAAGGGTACTTCAGAAATAGAAATCTAATACCCAGAAGTTACATTTCTAGACACACGATATCGCATATTGTACATGCCGCCCGTGTCAAAGCTAAGTTTCATATGGAAATACAAGATAGGATCGCGCGGGGGATAGGTAATATTTCGTAAGACCCCACGAAGGGCTCTAAAATAGGGGCGCCCATTGGGACTAAGAAGTTCAAAGCCGTTAGGTTTTCCCAAGTCATCCACCAGAAATTTAATAGATATAACCTCATCACCAGCATCCATGCCCGGGGGTTTACGCACCAAGCCGCTTAACGCGCTTTGAAGCTCGGTTCTAAGATCGTTGTAATTAAAGGTAACCTCCACGTCATCTGAAGGACTTTCTTGCTTAGGTTTAAAACACGCTTTGGAGGCAAAGCGCTCCAGTAGCATCAGGTAATCTGGTTTAAAGATATGAATGTCGGGCCCCTTGGAATAGGCATCAGTCCTATCCCCAACAACAAATCTTCCCAACACAAATTCACCGTTCTCAAAATCCTCTTCAGCATAAGGCAGTCCCATAGCGGTACTCACCCAAGTGCCTTCTCGTTTCCCGTTTACAATTTCGCCTTTGACTTTATAATTGCCGTCTAACATAAAATCGCGAAACCCGTTGCCACTGTAGGTGCCATTGCCTTTATCTACAATAAGGTTTCCGGTGTCATCATATTTAGAAATGAGTAGCGGCTCATCTTCTTTAAACTGCCAGAGGCAATCAGGTGTTCCGTCTTCATTATAATAACTCCAATGCCCAGCAGGTTTGTTGTTTCTGTACATACCACGACTCTTCACCGTTCCGTCAGGATAGTAAAAGAAAAATCGGCCGTGTTTTATACCGTTTACATAAGTGCCCTGCGCCATGACATTACCGGTCTTGTCGATATCTTTAAAGGCTCCAGTAAAATTACCTTCGGCATTAATTCGGATATAGCGCATATAATCTGCGCACTCTTTTTCAACGAAGGTGTATCGGTCATTGTAGAACAGTTTAACACTGTCTTGGGCAATGACTTCGTAGAAAACTACTTGCTCCGTCTGTGCCCATATACTCATGGTGAAGAGAAAACCGAATACAAAAAACAGTATGTGTTTAATCATAAGGTCTGTGCTAAAATAGTAAAAAGTATCGGAAGAATTTTTATCTTCACCCCAATGAAATCCTATCCGCTTTACAAACTCATCGCCTTTGTATCAGGTCCACTGCTGTTTGTTGTTATCAACCTATTACCATTTACGCTTATCTCTCCCGAAATTGATGCTGTGCTTGCCGTGGCTGCTTGGATGATTGTGTGGTGGATTAGCGAAGCCGTGTCCATTTCGGTGACGGCCTTGTTGCCACTGGCCTTATTTCCACTGGTGGGCGTCATGGATATCAAAGCAGTAGCAGGGAATTTTGCCAACCCCATTGTGTATCTTTTCTTTGGAGGTTTTGTCATTGCTCTAGCACTTGAAAAAGTGCAATTGCACAAACGAATTGCCTTGTCTATTTTAAAAATAACAGGGACCAAAGCCAATGGAATTATTCTGGGTTTCATGCTGGCAACAGCTCTCATGAGTATGTGGATTTCTAACACCGCCAGTACGGTGGTGATGTTACCCATTGCGGTTTCGGTGATTACCTTACTTATGGATGATGCCGATGGATTTACCAAACAGGATCAAAATTTTGCCCTAGCGATTATGTTAGGGATCGCTTTTTCAGCAAATATCGGCGGAATGGCAACACTTATTGGAACACCGCCTAACTCGGTGATGCTCGCCTTCCTCAACGAACAGTACCAAATTGATATCGGATTTTTTGAATGGATGAAAATGGGCGTTCCGTTTTCTGCCATTATGTTAGCAATCTGTTACTTTTTTATTGTCAAAGTATTTTTTCCGAATGGTCTCGGGCGCATTCAATCTTCAGGAGATATTATTCAAACTGAATTAGACAAACTAGGTCGCATGTCACGTGGGGAGTATGTGGTTTTGACTATTTTTTTACTTACTGCGGTGGCCTGGATGATGCGAGGCCTGATAAATGGTTGGTTTCCAAATCTGAATCTAACAGATACTACCATTAGTATGATTGCCGCTGTTTCGATGTTTATAGTACCTCTCAATTTGAAGAAAGGGGAATTTCCCTTACAATGGAAAGACACCAGCCGATTACCATGGGGTATTCTTGTGCTCTTTGGAGGAGGTTTGGCACTTGCTTCTGGATTGACGCAAGCTGGATTTATAGACCTCATAGGTGATTATATTGCAACCAAGGGACATTGGAGCATATTGGCTATAACGGCTGTGCTTATTTGTTTGATGCTTTTTATGACAGAACTCATGAGCAATGTAGCACTGGTCACTATTTTGGTGCCTTTGGTAGTGGGTATTGCGATTGGCCTAGATGCCTCTATTTTACAAATGGTGATTCCTGTGACCTTAGCATCTAGTTGTGCCTTTATGCTTCCTATGGCGACGCCACCCAATGCTATTGTCTTCGCCAGCGGACATATAAAAGTGCATCAAATGGCCCGAATAGGGGTCGTGCTTAATATAATTTCTATTGGTCTTCTGGTGCTACTAGCCTATTTTGTAGTGCCTTTATTATTTAAATAAATGACACATAAGACATGATAATAATGTCTTAAAGGACATTTTAATATTAAATGCATTATCTCGGTCACTTCGGTACATTCCTCGCAAGACTCGAAATACTCATGGACCTCCTTTGTTCTCTGAGTGATGGCGAAGCCATTGTATCGAAGAGAACTTCAAACCTCATCACAAGGCATTATCCATAATACTTTGCACTACTTCAGGATTTAACAGAGTAGAGGTGTCCCCTAAATTTGAGGTGTCTTTATGAGCAATCTTTCTGAGAATACGTCGCATGATTTTTCCCGAACGGGTTTTCGGAAGTCCTATTGTAAACTGAACTTTGTCTAATTTGGCAATGGGACCAATACGTTCTGCGATCAATTGATTGATCTCTCCACGCAGGTTGTCATGATTTCGTGATTCGCCTACTTCCTTTAAGATTACATATCCGTAGAGTGCATTTCCTTTGATATCATGCGGAAAACCTACAATGGCGCTTTCGGCCACAGCGGGATGTTCGTTTACTGCATCTTCAATGGGCGCGGTACCCAAATTATGTCCCGATACAATAATTACGTCATCTACCCGCCCGGTAATTCGGTAGTAGCCTACAGCATCCCTTAAGGCACCATCTCCCGTAAAATACATATTGTCAAAAGCCGTAAAATAGGTGTCTTTATAGCGTTGGTGATTCCCCCAAATGGTACGTGCCATGGATGGCCAAGGGAATTTGACACACAGACGTCCACTCACTTGGTTGCCTTCAATTTCCTGTCCATTTTCATCCATCAATGCAGGCTGAATGCCTGGCATGGGCAAGGTAGCATAAGTAGGAATGGTAGGAGTAGCATAGGGAATGGGTGATATCATCACGCCCCCCGTTTCGGTTTGCCACCAGGTATCCACAATGGGACTCTGTTTCTTTCCAATATTGTCATTATACCAGTGCCAAGCTTCTTCATTGATGGGTTCTCCAACAGTACCCAACACTTTCAGCGAAGACAAATCATACTTTTCTACAAAAGATAAGTTCTCTTTAGCCAAGGCTCTAATGGCTGTTGGTGCGGTATAAAACTGATTTACTTTGTGTTTTTCAACGATTTCCCAGAAACGTCCCCAATCGGGATAGGCAGGAACACCTTCATACATCAGTGTCGTCGCTCCGTTGATTAACGGCCCGTACACAATGTAACTATGGCCCGTAATCCAGCCAATATCTGCGGTACACCAGTAGACATCATTTTCGGTATACTGAAATACATTTTTGAAGGTGAAACCGGTATACACCATGTACCCTCCTGTGGTATGCACCATCCCCTTGGGCATGCCTGTAGAGCCCGAAGTGTATAATATAAAAAGTGGATCTTCAGCATCCATGATTTCCGGTTCGCAGTCTTGATGGGCAGCATCTAAAAGTGGTTGTAACCATTGATCCCGACCTTCTTTCATGCTTATTTTTGATTGGATACGTTTTGCGACAAGGACATTTTCTACACAAGGGCATGATTCTAGCGCCTCATCGACAATCCCTTTTAAATCGATTGTTTTTGCACCTCTAAAGGAACCATCGCTGGTAATTACCATGGTACAATCGCTATCATTAATTCGTGTGGCTAGGGCAGTCGCCGAAAAGCCCGCGAATACCACAGAGTGTATCGCACCAATGCGAGCACAGGCTAATACTGAAACCGCCAATTCGGGGATCATAGGAAGGTAAATACACACCCGATCGCCTTTGGTAATCCCCTGATCTTTCAAGACATTGGCAAAGCGACATACGCGTTCGTGAAGATCAAAATAACTAATGTGTTCTGCGGGATCTTTAGGGTCGTTGGGCTCAAAAATAATGGCTGTTTTGTCACCACGAATGTGGAGATGTCTATCTAAACAATTTTCAGTTATGTTGAGCTTTCCGCCTTCGAACCATGTCACTTCGGGGGTTGAGAAGTCCCATTCTAAGACAGTATCCCAATGCTTTCGCCACATAAAATGGGAGGAGGCTATTTCGCCCCAAAAGGCTTCAGGGTCTGCTACGGAGCTTCGGTATACCTGAAAATATTCCTCTAAATTTTTGATATGATAGTTACTCATGAATCTTTCAGAATTGAAATAAATTTACATCAATAAAGGTACATAATCCACTCAAATAGCCAGTTTCCAAATAAATAGTATTTTTAGTCTTCTGAAAACTAACTAACTATGCGGATCCTTCTTGTAATCGCACTGGTACTTATACCCAGTAGTCTTGTACAGTCTCAAAATACATCTACAATTGACAGCCTTTTAATTGCCTCTAAACAACAGGTAGATGACACCAATAAAGTGCGAACACTTAATAGCATTGTGAGACACTATATGTATCGGGATGGAACCCTCGCCAAAACCTATGCTTCTACCCAATTGGCTTTGGCAAAGAAACTGGAAGATGTTATTGGAGTGTCTGCTGCTCACTATCAGTATGGTAATATTTATTACAATGAGCGCCTAGAAGATTCCATTCGATTTCATTATGGAGAAGCGTTGAAATATGGACAGCAGCTGAAGCATCATGTATTAACTTCTCAAGCCATGAACGGTCTGGCAACCTATGAGTTTTCGTTGGGAAACTTGGATAAGGCAGAACGTATGAACGATGCGCTTATGGAACTCAATATAGCTGCAAATGATTCTACGGGGATTGCGCTTAATCACCAATTTAAAGGGAGGGTAAATCAAAATCGAGGGTATTATACTATTGCTTTGAATGAGACCTTAAAAGCGTATGATTTGTTTGCATTATTGGAAAATGAAATTAGAATGGCCGACGCCATGAATACAATGGGAACGCTAGAAAGAAACTTCTCAAATTTAGACAAGGCTATTGAATACAAAAAAGAGGCACTTATAACCTATGAAAAAGAGAACGACACTTATTATGCATCTGAGGTGTATAACGATTTAGGCGCTATGTATATGGATAAAGAGGACTATAAGATGGCACAGCAACAATTTGAACGTGGCTTGGCCCTTTCAAGAAGTGTTGGTTTTGTGTCTGTTGAGGTCACATGTTTGCGTAACCTAGGTGAAGTTGCCAGGCTTAAAAAAGAGTATGAAACTGCGATGAAATACTTCGAAGAAAGTATGCAAAAGACCCATAGTATTAAAAACCTGCGAAAGGTGGCAGGTCTGCAAAACAAAATAGCACAGGTCTATAATGAAACGAACCGACCCAACCAAGCATTAAAAATCCTTGAACCGTCAATATCCTACAGTACAGAAAGTAACAGTCCTTCTATGTTATCCTTTGCGTTGTCAGTGCGAAGCGACACCTATTCACTGTTGGGGGATCATCAAGCTGCCTTGCAGGATTTTAAAGATGCGGAGGCTATTAGCGACTCGCTTTTTGGTGTAGAGCAGTCTCGTCAGGCCGAAGAGATGCGGGCGCAATTTGATTTGGAGCGAAAAGAAAATCAGTTGCAACTACAGCAAAATGAGATTGCACTATTGGAACAACAAGAGACCATCAATGGCCAGCAAAAATTACTACTAGGACTGGGCTTGTTTTTTGTATTGGTGCTATCCGGATTTGGGTTTTATTCATTTCGTCAAAAGATAAAGCGCAATCAGGTCGAGAAGGAAATCATGGATGCCGATCTAGAACACAAAAAGAAAGAACTCACTACCCATGCCTTGCATTTGGCTAAAAAGAATGAAGTGCTGGTAAGTTTGAAAGAGCAGGTGGAGGCCTTGGCACAAGAAAAATCTACGTCCAACTTTAGAGAGATTCTCAATACGATTAACTTCGATTTAAAGGATGAAGAAAACTGGGAGTATTTCACACAGTATTTTGAACAGGTGCATAAAAACTTCGGAAAAGAAGTACAACAAAAGTATCCCGAAGTGACACCTAATGAACTCCGATTTATGGCCTTGCTAAAAATGAATCTCACCTCCAAAGAGATTGCCAATATGTTGAGCATTACCCCAGATGGGGTTAAAAAAGCCCGCCAACGATTGCGTAAAAAGATGCAATTAACTCCAGAAGATTCTTTGGAAGCAGTTGTAATGAGTATCTAAAACCCTTGATTTTACAGGAATTTACAGCTGTACCCCCTTTGTACCCCCTCCTTTTTTGTACGAGAAAAACGGAGGGGCTAGGTTTGTGGAGTCATTAGTTTGACATCCAACGTTTTGTGGCATTCTGTTCGGCTATGAGCTGCAGATCTAGCCAAGCGGATTGCACAAAACATATAACAACCACAAAACCTTTTATAATGAAAACTGTATTTAAATTTTTAGGACTTTTTACGCTTACCACATTTTTATTTGTTTCCTGCAGTGAGGATGACCCAGCACCACCTCAATTAACGGCTTCCGATTTGACCACGACTATTGCTGAAAACCCTCAAGAAGGGGATGCATTGGGAATAGTTGCCGCCAGCCAATCTGAAGGCGTATCGTTTAGTATACTAACTAGTGATCCTTCAGGCGCTTTTGGCGTAAATCCTATCACAGGAGAAGTCACCGTTGCCGATGCTTCTGCCTTTGATTTCGAAAACCGAACCAGCGCTACGGCTTCCATTAGAATTAGTAGTGGAGACCAAGAGACTTTTTCCAGTGTCTTTGTGACCATTACAGATGCAGATGATTTGTTAACCTTACTTACTACGTCACGAGCAGAATATGAGGCAACTTCCATTGGATGGGTGCAGATCACCGAAGCAGAGTATAATCTGTTGGCAGAACGTATGGCAGATATATTTCAAGTAGGAGCTTCCAATTTTAACTATGGAGCTCCCGATGGAAATTTTATAGATGACATAACCGTTTCTAACAACACCTATGCCACCATTCCTTTTGATAGTTATTTGTTTGCCTTCCGGTATACTGCCATGTCTGATGCGCCCGAGGCACAGGTACGGCCCAAAGTGAGTGAACAAGGTCCTATCACAGGATTTATTGGCAGAGGTCCGTTGCCTCCTCATGATGAAGGAGATGTATTCTTTGTTTATAAAGGAGCACAAGTGAGAACAAGCAGTAGTACTTCCTATCTGGGCCTCTATTCGCCGTATTCCATGGGGTATAAGAACAATAGTGGCACAACGCTGTATTGGCGCAATGGGAATGGGAGCGATCTTCCTATGACGGCGTCAACCTTTGAAACATTAATACAAGGATTAACCACAACTGTTAAGCAATGGGATTAGCCTAATCTGCTCCCCAAACGGCCCTCGATTTTTCGGGGGCTGTTTTTATTATCTACAGTTTTCCATGTTACTTTCTGCCATATTATAGGCCTCTAACAGTTGCTCACCGTACTGCTCGGCAAAAAGGAAGATTTGCAAGAGTTCATTAAAATCACCTCGTTGCAATGCATCGGTTGCTTTGTTAACTTCTAACTGTACCCGGTCTTGTAAGCTATACATTTCTTCATATTGATACAGACACTCATACTCAAACTCACGGGTAATGCTCACAGAACGGGCTGTCTCCCAGGCAATTTTACTAAAGTTCACCACTTCAAGCTCAATAGAAGTGCCTCCAGAATATAAATAGACACCATCACCCACTTCTGCCGAATCTTTTGCTCTGAAAAAACCAGGATACTTCTTTTGGATCTCATTAAATTCATACGGTCGGGCAATCACTTCTGAAGTCTTTCCGTTGAACATTTTTTGATACTCTGAAAAGGCATTTTTTACATTTTGATTGGCAGTGACTAATGTATTGAGACGCTCTTTGTTTTCTTTTATTTCTTCTGAAATTTTATCAAGGGCAAGCCCTTTGTCTTTATTAGATTCATTAGAAGTATTCCAGTTGTTGAACCATATGGCTAGGCTGAGTCCTATAAATAATAATAGGATCTCCCCAATGATATACTTCCAGTTTATGTTTTTTGTTCTTTTAAAAAGGCGCATAGTGTTGTGTTATTTAATTCCCATTCCGAAGGAAATAATATGTCCGTCGGGGTCTTTAAGATCGAAGTCACGCATGCCATATTCCCGATTTCCTATAGGCGTATGTATGATCGTTCCGTGTTGCGTAACGTTTGCATACACAGCATCTACATCATGGACAAAGACATGCAAAGCAGTGCGCCCTGAAGTGACTACAGGGGTGTCTTGAAGGGTGAGATGTATCCCGATCCCATCTTTCTTTAATACAGCGTAGTCTATAGGTTCCATCCAAGTAAATAGCACCTCAAATTGAAGCTGATCTCGATAAAAAACGATCGATTTTTCCATATCAGATACAGGGAAGACCGTTGCGGCATGAGAATACGAAGTATTAGGCGTTGTCATGAAGTTGTGCGTATTGATCTCGATTAATTCTATAGTAAACGGAATCCACAATACCTTGGCAGGCATCGTCCTTCCAAAAGGTCATTCCTAGTTTCTGTAAAACCTTGAGCGAAGCGACATTCTCTCGGGCGGCTCGTCCTATGATCTCCTGTATTCCCAAGGCCCGAAAACCGAATTCGAGGGTGGCGAGAGCGGCTTCAGTGGCATAGCCCTTGCCCCAGTCTTTTTTAAAGTATCTGAAACCGATATCCACGTGATTCTGTTCATTCAGTTTGAGTCCGCAACGTCCCACAAAGGCATTGTCTTCTTTACGAATTACAGCCCATCTTCCGTAGCCGTTTCGATCGTAGTCAGAATAATTCCGCAGAAAATTTTCGGCAGCTGCTATAGAATCAAAAGGAGGATCTCCCGTATAACGGATAACATCGATATCTTCATTTAACCGAAATATAGCTTCTGCATCTGAGAGTTCAAATTCTCTTAGAATAAGCCGTTGTGTTTCGAGGATCTTATTCATTTTGTTTTTTTGTTGAATCGGGTAATCTTTTATTCGTCGAATTGTTTAATCGTTGAATCGTTGAATCGTTGAACTGTTTAATCGTTTACTTATCCAAGGCTTCACCTGCCCCGCTTGGGATTCTAATATTTTCTACAATCTCTTGAACTTCTTCAGGAGGGGGTTTTGTAAATGCATTGACTAGCAGTGCAACTACAAAATTAACGATCATGGCAATGGTTCCAAACCCTTCGGGTGAAATGCCAAACCACCAATCTTTTTCTAAACCGGGGACGGCTTCTTTTCCGCCATCGAAGATGCCAAATTTAAATTTCAGCATATAAAAGAGCATCAGAGAGATTCCAACAATCATTCCTGTGATGGCTCCTTCTTTATTCATTTTTTTGTAAAATATTCCTAACACGATTGCGGGAAAAAAGGAGGCAGCTGCCAATCCAAAAGCCAGTGCCACTACCGCGGCTACAAAGCCAGGCGGATCAATACCAAAATATCCAGCAATTACTACGGCAAAAACGGCAGCAATACGAGCGGCACGAAGCTCGCTTTTTTCTGAAATGTCTGGTCTGATTACTTTCTTAATAAGGTCGTGAGAGATGGATGAGGAGATTACCAATAGCAATCCAGCAGCCGTTGAAAGTGCAGCAGCAAGTCCTCCGGCGGCTACCAAAGCGATCACCCAGGCGGGTAGGTTGGCAATTTCTGGGTTGGCTAAGACCATAATATCTCGATCTACGGTGAGTTCATTCAATTTGGGATCTGCTACGTACTGAATGGTACCGTCGTTATTCTTGTCCTCAAATCCCAGTAGTCCTGTATCCTCCCAATTTTTAAACCAAGGAGGCATTTCGGAATAAGGTTGTTCGCTCACAGTATCGAGTAAATTGGTTTTGGCGAATACCGCTACGGCCGGTGCCGTGGTATATAGAATGGCGATAAGTAATAGGGCAATTCCGGCCGACTTCCGCGCATCTTTCACGCGTTTTACCGTAAAAAAACGAATGATCACATGGGGCAGACCTGCCGTTCCCACCATAAGGGCTAAAGTAATAGCGAATACATCTATCTTGCTTTTGGTTCCGCTGGTATATTCGTTAAATCCAAGTTCGGTAGAAAGACCATTCAATTTTTCAAGGAGGTAGGTGCCTGAACCATCGCTAAGGGTGTCTCCCATGCCTAATTGAGGGATGGGGTTTCCAGTCATTTGAATGGAGATAAAAATAGCGGGGACCATAAAGGCAAAGATGAGCACACAATATTGAGCCACCTGGGTATAAGTGATACCTTTCATGCCTCCTAAGACGGCATAGAAAAGGACAATGATCATACCTATGACGACGCCCAAATTGATATCTACTTCCAAGAAGCGTGAGAATACCACACCAACCCCACGCATTTGTCCAGCAACATAGGTAAAGGAAACAATGATGGCACAGATAACAGCCACCACGCGGGCTGTTTTGGAATAATACCGATCTCCAATAAAATCGGGGACCGTGAATTTTCCAAATTTCCGAAGATAAGGCGCTAGCAATAGCGCTAATAAGACGTAACCGCCGGTCCATCCCATGAGGTATACAGACCCATCATAGCCCGCAAAGGCAATGATTCCGGCCATTCCCATAAAGGAGGCAGCCGACATCCAATCTGCGGCAGTGGCCATTCCGTTGGCCCAAGGAGAGATGCCCCCTCCTGCAATATAAAAGTCTTTGGTTGAACTTACTTTGGACCAAATGGCAATGCCAATGTATAGACTAAACGTGATCCCAACGATGATAAATGTCCAGGTTTGTACACTCATGAAGGCTCATTATTAGAAGGTTCATCATCATATCCATATTTCTTATCTAACTTGTTCATGAGGTAGACATACACAAAAATTAGGATGACAAATGTGTAAATGGAGCCTTGCTGTGCAAACCAGAATCCCAGTTTGAATCCTCCTATTTTTAGGGTGTCTAATGTTTCTTTAAATAGGATTCCAGCGCCATAGGAAACGGCAAACCAGACAATGAGTAATATAACGAGATATTTGAGGTTTTCTCTCCAGTAAGCGGAGGCTTTTTTCTGATTGGATGTCATAAAGCAGTCCGTTTTTTGTGAACTTGTAGCAAGATACAAAAAACGACTGCAGGGGGCAATCTCAAAACTTGGCGCGGGGTATTTTAATTAATCCTAGCCTATTTTCAGAAGCGTTAATTCTTGATAATTTTTTTGGTAAGAGTTTCGTTGATTGTATTCAACTGTAAATAGTAGACTCCGCTGGAGAGGGCAGATAGATCGATTGAATTATCTGTGATTTCCAGGTTTAGAAACACCCTCCCTAAGGTATCAAAAAGAGTTATGTCTTTAATTTTTATACTCTCTGGGACTTCAATATTGATAAACCCAGTAGTTGGGTTAGGAAATATTTGAATGGTATCTATACCAGTCCCTGCATCTTCTACATCAAGAAGGGATGCGGCATACACACGTACTTGACCTGAATTCATGCCATTCCCATCATTGCCAGGTGCCCCAACGGCTATTTTTGTGCCATCATTGTTTATACTCACAGAATGCCCTGATTGGTCGAAAGAGGCCTCACCATGAATACCATTTTTCAATTGAACCCAAGATCCTGACACATTTTGAAACAACCTAACAAGGCCAGATTGTTCAGTACTCCCGTCGCTACTCGATGCGCCCGTTGCGCCTGTTGCTATTACAGTTCCACTGGCATTTAGGGATACTGAGTAACCCAATGCATTATTAACGGCTTCGCCGTTAATGTCATCACCTATTTGCGTCCAATTTCCAGAGATATTTTCAAATACTTGAACCTTACCAGAGAAGGTGCCATTTTCGTCTGCCAAAGGCGCTCCAATTGCAATTACATTCCCATTGGCGTTTATGTCTACTGACCAACCAAAAGCTTCTTCGTTGGTTACGCTAGTTAAAGTATTCCCTATTTGCACCCAATTTCCAGACACGTTTTCGAATACTTTTACATAGCCTCGAAAATCAAACGGATTATGTGCCCCCACCGCTACAATTGTGCCGTCCGAATTTAAACTCACAGAAGCACCAAATAAGTCGTCGTTAGCTTCGCCGTCAATATCATTGCCGATTTGAATCCAGTTGTCATTAATATTTTCGTAAACACGTATATGCCCTTGTAGAATTCCGCTACCATCATTAAATGGAGCGCCAATGGCAACTATATTTCCAGCACTGTTGATCGATAACCCCTTACCACCATTGGCACCATTGCTGGACGAGTCATTTGGAGCTTCTCCGTTGATATCATTGCCAATTTGAGTCCAATTTCCTCCATTGTTTTTATAAACACGAACATGGCCAGAATCAAATCCGTTTCCTGCATTACGTCCAGCACCAATTGCCAGAATGGTACCATCATGATTTAGACTTAAGGAAGCACCAGACATGTCTTCTGCAGCCTCTCCGTCGATATCATCACCTATTTGGGTCCAGTTTCCAGATTCAAATCCATACACTCGTACGTGACCAATGTCATCGCTATTTATCCCATCATTACGAGAACCTCCAATGGCAACAATATTGCCATCTGCGCTTATGCTTACAATACCA
>Ga0316204_10004658_pt1 | contig 24184 bp, 17 predicted proteins | sample 6monrhotite_MG_2_FD_205661 | JGI IMG/M metagenome (GOLD analysis project Ga0316204, IMG submission 205661) | Microbial mat bacterial communities from mineral coupon in-situ incubated in ocean water Damariscotta River, Maine, United States -... | ecosystem: Environmental > Aquatic > Marine >... | reverse complement strand
GCGGTGTATTTGTATCCAACGGCTAAGCGTGGAAAGACCCACCCCTAAATCAGCGGCGGTTTGTTTGCGAGAAAGGTCGCTCGACAATGCAATGCGGACGGCTTCTTGTTGAAATTCTTTGGTATGTTGCTTGGCCATAATAGTTCTCCTTGATGGCTGTTATTACTCATAACAACCCGGAACTAAACTGGGACAAGTCCAAGTTGGTTGCGGGGGCGGCAAGCCCCCTAAACCTACCTCATGATGAGGTAAGCAAGGGTAAGTTGGTTGCGGGAGCCACTAGTCCACTGAACCTGCTTTTCAACGCCTTCGACCTTACCAATAGCTATATATCTGCAAAACCCTGATTTTACTTAGTAATTTCAGGCTTTTTGCGTTTGGCATCTTTGGTTTGATCGTTGGTTGGAGAGCTAATGATGAACAAAGAAAGCTATGGCAAAAGAATTGCGCCTTTTTCACTAAGGCTAACATTTGAAGAACGCGCTTGGTTAGAACGCGAATCTGCTGGCATGCCTATGGGGGCATTCATCAAGTCCCGCTTATTTGGCAATGGGTATAAACCCAGCAAAAAACGCGGCAAAGCTCCTGTAAAAGATCATAAACAATTAGCAGAGCTTCTGGCCTGCCTCGGTGCTTCAAGGATTGCCAACAATCTAAACCAGCTCGCAAAATCTGCCAATTCAGGAACACTGTATTTTGACTATGACACAAAGCGCGACATTAACCGTGCCTGTGATGATATTCGCAATATGCGCCTAATGCTAATGCGCTCATTGGGCATTAAAATACGAGAAGAGGATCAACGCCCAGAAACAACTTCACAAAGTTTTAGCCGTGCGACTTCTGACGAGCGGAGGTTCAAACTATGATCCTCAAAGGCTCACAAAGAGGCGGTGCAAATCAGCTTTCATCTCACCTGCTTAACAGCAAAGACAATGATCATGTATCTGTCTATGAGCTTCGCGGATTCGTGGCCGATGATCTAAAGGGCGCATTATCTGAAAACCATGCGATTGCAAAAGGCACTAAGTGCGAGCAATTCATGTTCTCGCTTAGCCTTAACCCACCGCAAAATAAAAATGTGAGTGAGGCCGATTTTGCCAAAACGGCAGACTTAGCAGAAGAACGGCTTGGCCTAAAAGATCAACCAAGAGCAATAGTCTTTCATGAGAAAGAAGGGCGCAGGCATGCGCATGTCGTTTGGTCAAGAATTGATCCTGAAACCATGCGGGCAATCAACCTCCCCCATTTCAAATACAAACTAACTGCGCTATCGCGCGAACTATATCTTGAACATGGCTGGAACCTTCCTGATGGGCTGCGCCGTGATGGAGGCAAAAGTCCACTTAATTTCTCATTGGAAGAATGGCAGCAAGCAAAACGCCAAAAGCTTGACCCTCGTGAAATCAAACAAGTGTTTCAAGAAACTTGGTCAAGAACAGATAATGCCAACGCCTTTAAAAATGCATTGGAAGAAAAAGGCTATTTTCTTGCTCGCGGTGATCGTCGCGGTTTTGTTGCGCTCAATGTTGAAGGTGAAGTTTTTGCCATACCTAAATGGGTTGGATTAAAAACTAAGGAAGTCCGCGCAAAGCTTGGAAAAGAATCTGAACTGGAATCTGTTGACCAAGTACGTTCCGAACTTGCCCTCAAAGTAACCGAGAAAGTTACCTCTCTCATGCGTGATGTTAAATCTCGCCATGGTGATGAATTGCGCCCTTTGATGGAAACAAAACGGGCAATGACTATAGCGCATCAATCCGAACGCCAGTTATTATCATCAAAACAAGAAAAACGGTGGGGCGCAGAAAATGCCAAACGTGCGGATAAATTAAACAAAGGCCTGCGCGGGCTATGGCAAAAAGTAACGGGTAAATCACGTCATATTCAAAAGGCTAATGAGGCTGAAGCATATCAAGGCCTAATCAGAGATCGCACACAACGTGACGACTTAGTGTTCGCCCAGCTTAAAGAACGCCAAGTTCTTCAAAAAGACATCAAAAAAATTCGCAACCGCCATGTTCAAAATCACAGGCTGCTCTCCCGTGAGGTCAGCACATATTTACGCATGCGCACTGCACAAAAAAATGTTGGCAGAGATCGCTCGCAAAAACATGAGCATCAAGAACAGCCACATACCGCGGATCGCAAAAATGATCCTTCCAACACACTCGAACCCTAACGGAGTTTTCTATGACTAAATTATTAAAACTAATCTCTACGGGCATATTGCTTGTATTCATTCCTGCATCTACGGCTTGGGCAGGTAGCAAACTTGATGCCGTCGGCGATCAAATCGGACTAGATTTTATCCGCATTGTAAGTATCGCCATTACCTTTGCTATTGGCTTTGCTATTGGCTGGCTATTTTCTGACAAAGGCAGAACTTTTCGGAGATATGTCGGGCTAGCCATATTAGCTTTGATTGCGCTTAATATCTTAACCAGCAACAGCATGATTTCGCACGGCCTATCAAGCTTGGTGACATTTTTTGCGTTCTTTATAGGCATAGGCCTTGGCTTTGGCTCCATGGTCAAAAGCATTTTTGGCAAACCCACTACCTTCGGCTCCGCTGAATGGGCAGATATGAAACATATCAAGAATAATGACCTGATCGGCACAAATGGTTTTAGGCTTGGTACATTTACCACCAAGCGAGAATCCGCTGCGCTCAATTATGCGCGGGATCGGCATTTACTCACGGTTGCGCCTACTCGTTCAGGTAAAGGCACAACTGCTATCATTCCAAACCTTTTAACCTATGAAGGCTCGGTTCTGGTAATTGACCCCAAAGGTGAAAACGCATTGATCACAGCACAACGCCGCAAAGATATGGGGCAAAAAGTCTTTATTGTTGATCCGTGGGGCATTGCAAGTGATACCGACTTTAATACGGCTCGCTTTAATCCTTTGGATTGGCTGGTTAAAGGTGATGTTGATATTACAGAAAATGCAATGCTGCTTGCTGATGCCCTTATTGTAAAAGAAGGAAATGGCGACCAGTTTTGGGTCGAAGAGGCCAAAGCCTTACTACAAGGCTTAATCTTATATGTTGCAACAGAAGAAAGTGAAGAAGGGCAATGCCATCTTGGCCGTGTCCGCGACCTTTTGCTTTTGGACGGTGAAGACATGCCTGAACTATTTCAGCGTATGGCTAACTCTGCTCATCATATTGTAGCGAGCACAGGCGCACGTTGCCTGCAAAAAGAAGAAAAGTTACTGGCAAATGTGGTTGCATCTGCACAAGCTCAAACACATTTCTTAGATAGTGCGCGCATCAGAGAAAGCTTATCTACGTCTGATTTCAAGTTTGAAGATTTGAAAACAAGTAAGGTAAGTATATTTTTGGTCTTACCGTCTGATAGATTACATACCTTTAGTCGTTGGTTACGCCTGCTTATTCAGCAAGCAATTACAGTCAATGCTCGCAATATCGAGCTTAAACCTGAAAAACCCGTTTTGTTTTTACTTGATGAAATGCCAGCATTAGGCCGCTTGGCTATGGTCGAACAAGCTTATGGCTTAATGGCTGGGTTTGGCATTCAACTTTGGGGCATTGTCCAAGACTTAAGCCAGCTTAAAAAAATATATGGCGACGGCTGGGAAACCTTCATTGGCAATTCAGGTGTTATCCAATATTTTGGTAGTCGGGATCGCATTACGGCGGACTACTTTTCTGCTCTGTGCGGTGTTAGTACAGTTTGGAATTTATCTTATGCCTTTGGCCGTGTCTTTGGCTTTAGCTCCCAAGGTTCATCAAGCTCATACAGTCAAACAGAAACCACCTCTGCTGTGCAAAGAAAACTGGCCTATGCCGATGAATTGATGCGCTTGCCTCACAACAAGCAGCTAATTCTGGTTGAGAATTTAAACCCTATCTCTGCGCATAAGCAGCCTTGGTTTAATGATCCTGAACTTAAAAACCTCGGCAACAATCTACACAAATAAATCATCATACCATGTCGGGGGCTTATAGCCCCCGATACACCATTTATTTTAGCGCATGGAGAATCCAATGCCAGACTTTGAGAAGAAGAACCTTCGCGATAAAGATAATGCTGCCCCAAGAATTAAACCACCGCGCAATGTTCATATTGCTCCAAGAGGTTTTGCACCTCCTGGAATGGTGGGTATTAGGCCATCACCACAAGTAAACGATAACCGTATAAAATTTAGACGAGCACCAAAACCACCCAGCCCTCCAAAGCGATTCGCTCTTGGCAAGGCTGGTGATCTAAAAAAAGAGTTTAAACCACTAGTTAGCAAAACTCCAACCAAAGACAGAGGCATTGATAAGTAAATGACCTCTACAACAACCATTTAATACCTATATGACCGTTATATCAGTCATTACTTGATTTATTAAGCTTCTTATGATACATTGAATGCAAGAAAACTGGTTAAAGGATCAAATGATGTCAAAATCTGCCAAGCGCACATACTCTGCTTATAGCTCTGATGCCATGCATTTGCTAGGCGCAACGATACGCGCAGAACGCAAAACCAAGAAAATGTCCGAGCAAGAATTAGCTGAACGGGCGGGTGTTTCGCGTAGTGTTATCCAGCGTGTGGAAAAAGGTGATATGACATGCGGTGTCGGCATTGTCTTTGAAGTTGCCCATATCGTAGGCATTCCGTTATTTGATGCAGAGCCAAGCAGGCTATCAAGTCAAATTAGGCAAGTGGAAGACAAGCTAACCCTTCTACCTAAAACCATACATAAAAAGAAAAAGGTAATTAACGATGACTTCTAAAAATGATTACAAAGAAGCATATGTTTGGATATGGCTACTGGGTGCCGTTAAGCCAGTTGTTGCTGGAAAATTAGAGCAAGATGGTGAAAACCTAGTTTTCACATACGGTAAAAGCTATCTTGAGCGTAAAGACGCTATCGCAATTTATGAACCTGAATTACCACTAAAATCTGGCACTCTTTCACCTCTAACGGGTTTAACTGTGCCTAACTGTATCCGCGATGCATCTCCTGATGCATGGGGGCGGCGCGTGATTATCAACCGCCTTCAAGGTGCCGCTGACGAAAACGAGCTTACTTATCTTTTAGAATCTGGTTCTGACAGGATAGGTGCATTAGATTTTCAAGCATCTCCCACTGAATATGTGCCGCGCCAATCGCAAGGCGCAACGCTTGAAGAGCTTATAGAATCTGCCGAGCGTGTCGAAAAAGGCATCCCCCTCTCCCCCGAATTAGACCAAGCCCTATTTCATGGCAGTTCAATCGGTGGTGCGCGGCCTAAAGCTCTTATTCAAGATGGCGATACAAAATATATTGCCAAATTCTCTGCCAGCAATGACAACTATAGTGTTGTCAAAGCGGAATTTATCGCTATGCGCCTAGCCCATCTGGCAGGTTTAAATGTTGCTCCCGTGAAAATGGTGGAAGCATCACATAAAGACGTACTGCTAATTGAACGCTTCGACCGAACGCATGCAACAAAAGGCTGGCAACGTAAAGCCATAGTATCGGCTCTGACTATTTTAGAGCTTGATGAAATGATGGCACGATATGCCAGTTACGAAAAGCTCGCCGAAATTATTCGCCACCGCTTCAAGGCACCAACAAAAACCTTGCATGAGTTATATGCTCGCATGGTGTTCAATATACTATGCGGCAACACTGATGATCACGCCAGAAATCATGCTGCTTTTTGGGATGGTAGCTCTCTAACTCTAACTCCTGCTTATGATATTTGCCCTCAAGGTCGTTCTGGTGGTGAAGCAACACAAGCCATGCTGCTGATCGGAGATAATCGTTATAGTCAATTGAAAATTTGTATTGAAGCAGCTCATCACTTCAAAATATCCGAAGATGCTGCAATGGAAATAATTTCGCATCAAAAATTAGTCATTGAAACAAACTGGGATACGGTATGCGATGAAGCAAAACTTAGCGAAGTTGATCGCCGATACTTCTGGAATCGCCAGTTCCTTAACGCCTATGCATTTGAAGGATTAGAGGGTTAGTACACTCTCGAACATCCTGCACATATCAACTTTCTAAAATATATAGCGTTTAACCACCTAAATACCCCAAATCTGCAAGGGACTTTATTCAAACCTTTTCACAATACTGCTTTGTAGCGACAAGGGCAGCGTGCCTTTGCCCTGCTCCACTTTGTTGTGCCTTAGTAGAGTGTCGCTCTGCCATCTAATGAACTGCGTTTTCTTCAAGAAAGGGGCCAATGCAATGCAGGTGGAAACGATTAGATGCCTTGCGGGCGCGAGGAGCACACCCATTAGCACCTAGAATGATAAAATTCGCTAGAGCTTTGCCGATATACGCTGCATTTTCATGCTGATTTGATTGCAGTTATAATTCAGATTCACTCAGGGTCAGATGTATCACTATCCTTGAGATCGGCAAATTTCTTGGCCATCGTTACGTTATTCTTGGTTAGTTTCTTGACGGACAAATCGTCAGCTTTGTTATTGGCAAGACGGAGGTTGTTCTCTGATCCGAGCAATGCATCCTTGGTTTTGTTAAGATGGTCGATAGTTTTATCGATCTCAGAAATAGCCGTTTTAAACTTCTTGGATGATAGTTCGTAGTTCCGGGCGAAACCTGTCTTAAACTCATCTAGGTCGTCCTCGAAGTTCGTAATATCAATGTTCTGTGACTTTACTATTGCGAGTTCTGTTTTGTATTTCAGTGAGTTTTGAGCGGCATTTCGCAACAACGTAATGATTGGGATAAAAAATTGTGGTCGAACGACATACATTTTCGGATAACGGTGGGACACGTCGACAATACCTGAATTGTAAAGCTCACTCTCAGGCTCAAGAAGAGATACTAGGATCGCGTATTCACAGTTCTTTTCATTACGATCCTTATCGAGTTCGTTAAGAAAATTTTCGTTCTTCTTTTTTGTCGCTGTTTCATCATTTTCATTCTTCATCTCAAACATAACCGAGACGGTTTCAGTACCGGCTTCATCTGAGTCCCGAAAAATATAGTCGCCTTTGCTACCAGCACTTACATCATTATCCTTCTCGAAATAAGCTCTTGGAAACGCTGTCGCTCGAATACGATTAAACTCAGTTTCACAGTGCTGTTCAAGGGTTTCACCAACCATTTTGGTCGACAGGCGAGCCTTCATATCCTTGAGGCGCTCAATAGCATCATCACGATCTCTTATCTGTGTCTTATACTTATCTTTGAGCGATTTCTCAGAAACCTCCTTCTCAAGCTTTGATTGTATAAGGCCATTTTTTAGTTCGTCACGTTCCTTCTCTACCTTGCCAACCGCTTCAATGATTGCGAGCTTTTGCCCAACTTCATTGGCATCTAGTTTTCCTTTTAACTCCAATATCTTTACGTCCTTTAATGCTGCAGCCCCTTGCAGCTCCTTGGTAAGCGTTGCCTCAGCTAGTTTTGAAGCAGCTTTGTTATCTTGCTGCGCCTTCTCTAGTTCGTTGGCAAGCACGTCGCGTTCTTTCTCTACAGCCCGAACAGCTTCTGTCACGGCCAATTTCCGTGCCACTTCACCAGCATCTAATTTTGCTTCCAATTCCTTAATACTAGCGTCCTTAGCTGCGGCGACTTCCTGCATGTCGTTTTTAATATGGCTCTTGGCGAGCTCCACTTCCTTTAGCTTGTCTTTCTCGGCCAGTTCAAGCCGCTCATGCAACTGCTGCTCAAATTCACTATCGTGAACCTGCTTTAGAATATCTGCATACCCAGTTTCGTCGATTTTGAATGCTTTATCGCAGTGCGGGCAAATGATTTCATGCATGACTTATTTTCTCCTTTTTAACAAAAGTTCTTAGCTTCATATCTTGTGACGATCTGGCCGTCTTCAGAAAATGGCGCTTATACTTACCATTAAATACCTATGTGCAACAATAGTCCAATTCTAGGCAGAAATTGTTTCCGTTGTCGCTTTATAATAAATTGGCGCAACGTTTTCTATCAACTCCAGAAGGTGTGTGATGTTATTCTGGGTTTCCACGACAAGTGCTGGGTCGATGCCTGAGAATGTTGGGTGCGACATATCATTAGCGAACTTTAAAAATACCGTTTTCTTGGAAGGGTCAAAACCGTTGGTGGGTAAGTCTTCTAACTTTTTGTACAGGCTAGTAACCATCTGAATTTTTCAAATCTGCAAGGGCTTTATTCAAACTTTTTCACAATAAGGCTATGTAGCGACAAGGGCGGCAGGTTTTTGCCCTGCTCCACTTTGTTACGCCCTAAGAGGGGGTCGCTCTACCATCTAATGAACTGCGTTTTCTTCAAGAAAGACCTGAACAGCTTGGGTCAAAATGAAGGAGGCAAAATGCAAATATCTATTTCTACAGAAGAATTGATGCAATATTCAGAACAAGAATTGTTCTCTATGTATCATCGGCTAAAGAACGAACTTGCGGCAACATCCCCAGACGGCAAAGATACAAAAATCATCTTAGCCACATTGGCAAACATTACCCGCGTAATCCGTTACAACAAAATTGTACGGCCAAAACCACCTTGCTTTTAGTTACTAAAGTTATACAGGCCTAAAAGGCCTGTATAATGTAATTCGTACCATCAATTTCGATGCTTGAAATATCACCACCAAGAACCATATCACGAGCAAATTTTTCTGTATCAAAATAGAAACGTAGGTTTTCAGGGATTTGTTCTAATAGACCCGTATCTTCTATATAGCTTTCAATATATTCAAGTGCAGTACCTTCAAACAAACATACATCATCTAGATGGTCGAGAATGTCATCAATCGCGTAGCCTAAATCTTCGGATAGATATATTGTTTTAATGACTTCATCTGTTTCAAGTTCCTCAAAATCAGAAAACCATCTTTTCAGATTGGCTTGGTTTATGTCCAGCGCACCAAATAGACGGTAATTATCTCCATCAATAAATTGGATTTCATATTCCTCAACGGGATCACCGTATTCATTGCGGTGTTTGATTGATCTTTCTTGATATTCAGCAAATGTATTAAAATAGAAACCTGACGCTGAAATATCATATGGTGTTGCATGGTAAATGTTTGTCATTTTTTTCTCCTTGTTTTGAACAAGAAGATGAGCACTGGCTGTTAGGGAGAGGATGCAACTGTCTTCACGGAAAGCGTAGCGTCTCTAGGAGTGGAAGATCAGTTGTGAACTCAACCGCAGCCAATAAAAGGGCGGAAATTCAAAACAAAAAAGAAAACAAATTTATACAAACTTGTAAACCAATAGAGCTTCTACTACTTTAAATGGGTTCAAAGGGGACATCATATAAATCAAGGCACAAACAAAACATGCTATTAGACAATAAAAATCATGGAAAGGTAATAACAGAGTTGAAAGGAGCTTTAACTCCCTCATCCAAACTTTCCATACTGTCTAATTTATTTTCCATATATGGATTCGCGGTTTTAAAGAAAGAACTCAACTGTATTGAAGATGTCCGTTTACTATTGTCAAAATGGGATGAAGAAACATTAAATGCGCTGGCTGGAACTTATACGGAAATCCGACTAAATAACAGTCTTACCCAAGCTCGAATAGCAAATGATTGTGCGAAATGGCTTGGGCAAAACGTTCAAATAAAGTCCAGCCAAGCACGGATCACTCAAAATGTTTTTCACGTATTAAACGAAAGAGAGTCTTTGGCCATACAAGGAAGCTCTAACTTCACTGCATCTGGGCTTGGAGAAACAAAATCAGACAACTATGAAATGAATACGCAGCTAACCAGCGAAGAAGACACAAAACAAATTCTATCTTGGTTCGACGCCATATGGAATGATGCAACATCTGTTCATGACATTACAGAAGAAGTGAAACATCACCTAGAATATATTGCGTCAGATAAAAATGGAGCATTAGTTTATTTCATTACCCTCTATAATATTTTCAAAGACTATCTAGAGGATATTGATGAAGATAGCATAATTCGTTCAAAGACAGGTTTCAAAGATACCCTCGTATGGAATAAACTTTATAAATTTCAGCGTGACGGTGTAATGGGGGCTATTGATAAGCTTGAAAAATATAACGGCTGCATTATCGCTGACAGCGTTGGCCTTGGTAAAACCTTTGAAGCGTTAGCCGTTATAAAATATTACGAATTACGAAATGATCGCATCCTTGTTCTATGCCCAAAAAAGTTACGTGAAAACTGGACTGTTTACACAATAAATGACAAACGCAACCTTCTTGCGGCAGATCGCTTCAATTATGATGTCCTCAACCATACAGATTTAAGCCGTGATAAAGGGAAATCTGGAGAGATTAATTTAGAAACTATCAACTGGGGAAATTATGATCTTCTAGTGATTGACGAATCCCACAATTTTAGAAATAGCGGCACCAAGAAGAATGACGGCACAACGCGCTATCAACGCCTAATGGATCAAGTCATTCGTTCAGGCGTAAAAACAAAAGTACTAATGCTTTCCGCCACTCCAGTAAACAGCCGCATGAATGATCTTAAAAATCAGGTAGCCTTCATAACTGAAGGCCAAGATACGGCACTAACAAATTTTGGAATTAACAGCATTGAGCAAACGCTAAAAAGGGCACAAACAAAATTCAACCAGTGGCTAAAACTTCCTGAAGAACAAAGAAAATCAGAAACTCTGCTAGAAGATTTGAACTTCGACTACTTCAAGCTACTAGACTTAATGACGATTGCCCGCTCGCGGAAACATATTGAGAAATACTACGACATTTCAGAGATTGGAAAATTCCCTGAACGCTTAAAACCAATGAATATAAAGTCGGATATTGATACAAGTGGTCAATTCCCTCCCCTCAAAGAAGTCAACATGGCTATTAAGCGCCTAAACTTGGCCGCATACTCTCCATTGGAATATGTCCGAATAGATAAAAAAGAAGAATATAGCCGCAAGTATGACCAAGAAGTCAAAGGCGGGTCTGTCTTCAAACAGATTGACCGTGAACGAAGCCTTATTCATCTTATGCGGATTAATTTACTTAAACGCATGGAAAGCTCGATTAATTCCTTTGCGCTTACAATAGACAAAATTCATTCTAAAATTAGTGGCCTGTTAGAACAAATCGACGCACATGAAAATACTGAAATTGAAGAACTAAGCATTGAAGACATCCAAACGGATGATCCTGAATTAGAAGATTACCTAATTGGGAATAAGGTGAAAGTGCTAGTGCAGGATATTGACCTTGTACGTTGGAAGCAAGATTTAAAAGAAGACCTAGCATTACTCAAACAGCTTCTTGATGACGCGGTAAAGGTAAGGCCTGCGGATGATGCGAAACTGCATAAGTTACGCAAAATCCTGAATGAAAAAACAAATCAGCCCTTCAACCCCAACAACAAGAAAATCGTCATTTTCACGGCTTTCTCTGATACGGCAGAATACCTTTATAAAAACATGTCTGATTGGGTAACTCAAGAACTAGGGTTACACTCTGCATTGATTACGGGCAGTAATAAACGATGCACAATAAAAGGCATAAATAAGGACTTGAACAATCTACTAACCTATTTCTCTCCCCTATCAAAAGAACGGGAGAAAGTTGCCCCTGATGCAACAACCGAAATAGATATTTTGATTGCAACTGATTGTATCTCCGAAGGGCAAAACCTACAAGATTGTGACATGTTGATTAACTACGACATTCACTGGAATCCCGTGCGAATTATTCAGAGGTTTGGCCGCGTGGATCGTCTGGGGTCATCAAATACAGCAATCCAGCTTGTGAATTTCTGGCCAAATATGGAGTTAGATGAATATATCAACCTTGAAGCTCGCGTAAGTGGCCGCATGGTGCTTCTCGACATTTCTGCCACTGGCGAAGAGAACGTAATTGAATACGATAAAAACAAGCAAATGAATGATCTTGATTATCGCAGAAAACAAATGAAACAACTTCAAGAATCCGTATTAGACCTTGAGGATATGGATGGTAGCGTTTCAATAACTGATATGACCCTTAATGATTTCCGTATGGATTTATCAGGCTTCATGAAGGGTAATCTCTCTCAATTAGAAAAATCACCTTCAGGGTTTTATGCCGCCGTAGAAAACCCAAATAACAACTTTATCGCAGGAACAATTTTTTGTCTGAAAGATATAAATAATAAAGTGGAGTTTAATCCACACTATGCCCTCACCCCATACTATGTTGTTTATGTTGCTGAAAACGGCAACATAATTTTCAACCACCTTCAGGGGAAAAAGAGTCTCGATATTTTCAAGAAACTTTGTTCGATGAACACAGATGTGGATCAAAACACTGTGAACAACCTGAACCAAGAGACTAAAAACGGTAAAGATATGGGCGCATACCAATATATGTTAGAATGCGCCATTCAATCAATTGTCGGCAAAACTGAAGAAAAGGGTATAGAAAGCCTGTTCTCTCGTGGCGGAACTGTACTTACGCAAGATCATTTCTCTGGCATGGAAGATTTTGAAGTTATTAGCTACCTCATTATAAAAGACCCAAAAGGAAACGCCAATTAATGTCCCAAACTTTCTTTGACAGCTTGGGCATTCCTGCAAAGTGCTTTCTCAATAAAACCCTTTTCAAAAAACACTTTTTGGAAAGTGGAGTGCTGGACGTCACAGACAAAAAAACATTGAAAGATGATATTGAAAAAATTCGCTGGGTTTACACATTGAAACCCAGCACCATTAACATTGAACCATTTAAAGACGACAATTACGAATACGATGAAATCGCAATCTTACAAATTGACCTCTCCAGCAACCGCCGCATAAAGAGAATTATCTCATTTATAAACAAAGCTATTCCATATCCATTGATTTTAGTTTTCGATTATGGTGAAATGATCGCTATAAGTGTGATGAACAAACGCATCAACCAAGCGGATAAATCCAAATGGGTTGTTGGCGATGAATGGACAACACCATGGTTTAATCCTAATTCACCAACAGAAAGTGAGAAAAACTTCATGGGAGGCCTTGCTATCAAGAACTTATCGTTCTTGAACTTTTATGCCTTCTATTCTGACATAAAAAATCTGATCGTTGCGCTGACTATTTTTACAAAAACAGGCATATATAGCGTAACAAAAGGAAACGCATCAGAATCACGTATTGAAATACTGCGGGCATTAGAAAAATTAGAGCAAGACAAACTTGAGCTACAGAACAAAATAAAAAAAGAGACACAAATGGGGCGGCAGGTTGCCTTAACAACCAGCATTAAAAAAATGGCAGATCAAATCAACTATCTCAAACAACAATTAACGGATTCAAGACGGGCACCTAAAAATGAGTAATGAAACAATGAAGCAAGTAAACATAAAAGACGGCGCATCAACGGACATTGTTCAGGAGAATGTTGAACAATTAAAAGATTTGTTTCCTGAAGCGTTTACTGAAAACGGCGTTAATTTTGACACCCTGCGCCAACTTCTCGGTGATCTAAAAGTGTTGGATGAAGGCGAAGAAAAATTCGGTCTAAATTGGCACGGGAAAAAACAAGCCCGCCAAATTGCCCTCACCCCATCTCTTGGTACGCTCCTGCCCTGCCCAGAAGAAAGCGTGAATTGGGATACGACACAAAACCTATTCATTGAAGGCGACAACCTCGAAGTCCTCAAACTCCTACAGAAAAGCTACGCCAACCAAGTCAAAATGATCTATATTGACCCCCCTTACAACACGGGGAAAGAGTTTGTTTACCCAGACAAATTTCAAGATAATTTAGACACTTATCTCAAGTATACAGGGCAAGTTGATGATGAAGGCATGAAATTCACCAGCAATACCGAAACTAGCGGCCGCAAACATACCAACTGGCTCAATATGATGTATCCACGACTGAAACTTGCGAAAAACCTTTTGCATAAGACTGGCTTCGTTTTTATTTCAATTGCAGACCACGAAATAGCAAATTTAAAAGAAATTTGTAATGAAATTTTCGGAGAAGATAATTTTGTTGCCCAATTTATATGGAACACAGAAGGACACACTGACAATCAATATGATGTCAAAGTAAATCATGAATATATACTGTGTTATTCGAAATCCCATCATGCATCCATGAACTACGTTATTGATCCTAATACGAGAGAAGAAAGTAACTTATGGAAAGGTTATGCTGAAAATTCAATAACAAAAAATGGCAGCGCCAATCCCCCTAGCTATATTGAGTTGCGCGCAGGTTTCCCCTGCAAATCTGAAAACCTAGAATTACCAACAAACGTACCAAACGAAGATTTTTTTAAAGCCGTTGAAAATGATGGGTATATAATGAAACGCAATACAAAAGAGTATGACGTTAGCTACCCAATTAGATTTGAAAATATTTCCGTAAAAGATGGCCTGTTACAAAACAATTGTAAGGTTTATTCAGGGTGGGCAAATGCTGATAAACTCAGGACATTTATTAATGGTGGCTGTAAACCAATAGACGAAGGCAATGGAAACATTTTGTCATTTTATTTGTCCGAAAGAGGTGTAATTTATTATAAGCGACAAAGAGAAAAAGCACGTAATATTGTCTCCGTTCTGAAAAATATGGGTACAACAGAACAAATGAAATCTGAATTAGAAGAATTAGGCATTCCCTTTTCATACCCAAAACCAAAATTGCTTTTGAAATACTTGATAACTCTGGGAACGGGTGAAGGTGAAAACATCATTATGGATTTTTTTGCAGGTTCAGGCTCATTTGCACAGGCGAGCATTGAACTCTCACAGGAAAATGATAGCAGTGACCTGAAATATATTGTTGTTCAACTACCAGAGGCGTTAAACCCAAAGGAAGCCGAACAAAAGCCTGGGTACCAGTTTTGCAAAGCACATGCTCTTCCTCCTAACATAGCAGAAATAGCCAAAGAGCGTATTCGTAGAGTCTTGAAGCAAGTTAAAAAGACCCCTAGTGAAAACAACAACGACATTGGATTCAAAGTATTCAAGCTTGCAAGTTCTAACATCAAGGCTTGGAACCCTGACCGCACAGACCTTGAGGCCAGCCTGCTGGATCATCAGGAGCATTTAGTTGAAGGGCGTAGTGAGCAAGATATTCTGTATGAGCTTTTACTCAAACGTGGCGTTGATTTAACCGCACCCATTGAAACCAAACAGATTGCAGACAAAAGTGTACATAGCATTGGCTTTGGTAAAATTATCACTTGCCTGGATGAACTGATTACTGGTGATGAGGTGGAAGAACTTTCCGCAGGCATTATTGCGTGGCAAAAACAGCTTAAAGAAACATTAGATGTGGAAACTTTAGAAACCCATATTTTCTTCCGCGACTCTGCCTTCCGTGATGACATCGCAAAAACCAACATGGCGGCAATCCTATCCCAAAGCGGTATCACCCATGTGCGAAGTTTGTAAAAGGTGAACTCATGAAATTACACTTTGAAGACGATCTTGATTATCAAAAGGCCGCGATAGAGTCCGTTGTCGATTTATTCAAAGGGCAAGAAATTTGCCGTAGCGAATTTACAGTCACACTCCAGCATAGGTCTGGAACTTCAAGCATGGGTATGGAAGAAAACCAACTTGGTATCGGCAACCGCTTACAACTTATTGATGACGAATTACTGGAAAATCTACGCAACATTCAGATTAAGAACGGGCTTGCCCCAACCGAATCTCTCGCCAGCGGTGACTTCACCGTTGAAATGGAAACAGGAACAGGGAAAACCTATGTTTATATCCGTACAATTATGGAGCTTCACAAAAATTATGGCTTTAGCAAATTTGTAATCGTAGTGCCATCTATTGCGATCAAAGAAGGCACGAATAAAACACTGGAAATCACTCGTGAACATTTTGAGGCCCTCTACCCTACGGCAAAGGGCTATGAATTTTTCCAATATAATTCTTCAAAGCCTGGGCAGGTTAGAAATTTTGCGACCAGTTCCAATATTCAAATCATGGTTACCACCGTTGGTGCCATAAATAAAAAGGACGTAAATAATCTTTATAAAGAAAATGAAAAAACGGGTGGTGAAAAACCCATTGACCTTATCAAAGCAACCAACCCCATTATTATCGTAGATGAACCTCAATCGGTTGACGGTGGTATCAAAGGGCAAGGTAAAAAGGCGTTGGAGGCCATGAATCCTCTTTGTACCCTCCGTTACTCTGCGACCCATGTTGATAAACACTACATGGTGTACCGCTTGGATGCAGTAGATGCATATGAACGCGGCCTTGTCAAACAAATCGAAGTCGCTTCATTAGAAGTAGATGGCGGCTATAACAAACCTTATGTGCGGCTCATTGAAGCCAAGAATGTGCGTGGTTCTATAACCGCAAAAATCGAGCTTCATGCTCAACGCGGTCAAAACATAAAACCCGAAATTCTTACCGTAGAAGATGGTGACAATTTAGACGATCCATACCTTTCCAACCGTTCTATGTATGAAAATATGCAAATTGGTACAATCACTTGTGGTAAAAATAATCAATCTATAGAGATCAGAACGCCTCATGAGGATGTTGTGCTACACCCAGATCAAGCAATCGGTGGTGTGGATGATGATGCCCTTAAACGCCTCATGATCCGCCGTACAATTAAAGAACACCTTGATAAAGAGATGTATTTTGCACGTAAGAAACTCCCTATTAAAGTTCTAAGCCTTTTCTTCATTGATAATGTTGCGCATTACCGCAGCTATGATGAAGATGGCAATGAAATCATGGGAAAATATGCAAAAATATTTGAAGAAGAATACCGCAAGCTTGCGAAACAACCTAGCTACCAAACCCTTTTTGAAAAAATCGATCTAAACATTGATGCCCCTGAAGTGCATGATGGCTATTTCTCTATCGACAAAAAGAAACGGTGGACTGATACCGCAGAGAACAATCAAGCAAACCGTGACAATGCCGAACGTGCCTATAATTTGATTATGAAGGATAAAGAAAAGCTATTAAGTTTTGATACAAAGCTTAAATTCTTATTCTCACATTCCGCCTTAAAAGAGGGCTGGGATAATCCCAACGTGTTTCAAATTTGTACGCTAAGAGAAATGGGTACAGAACGTGCCCGACGACAAACTATTGGGCGCGGGTTACGTCTATGTGTCAATCAAGAGGGCAAGCGGTTACGAGGCAATGATATAAACACTTTGACTGTTATTGCATCAGAAGGATATGAGAAATTCGCCGAGAATCTGCAAAAAGAAATTGAGCAAGATACTGGCATTCGTTTCGGCATTGTTGAAAAACATCAGTTCGCGGCCATTCAAGTTAAAAATGAAGATGGCTCTTTGTCTCCTCTTGGCGTTCAAACATCTGCTAAAATCTGGGAATTTCTTAATCAGCAAGGCTTTGTTGATAATAAAGGGAAAGTTCAAGATAGCTTACGCACAGCTCTAAAATCTGGTGAATTTAAACTACCCGAAGAATTTGAGAATGAAAAAGCTGCCGTCGAGGTTGTTTTGAAAAAACTTGCTGGAAAACTTGATATTAAGAACGCTGATGAACGGGATATAATTCGCCTAAATAAAGAAAGGTTTCTAGGTGCTGATTTTAAATCCTTATGGGATCGCATTAAGTACCAAACCACCTACCGTGTGAACTTTAATAATGAAAATCTTATCACCGATTCTGCCAGAGCAATTGAAAAATGCCCCCCAATCACAAAAACGCGGGCACAGTTTAGAAAAGCTGGCATTGATATAGGTAAAGGTGGCGTGAAAGCCGAGGAAACATCTGTTTCAGGTTTCACAAGCATACATGAAAATGACATTGAATTGCCTGACATCATCACAAACCTGCAGGATAAAACTCAATTAACGCGTAATAGTATCGTGAAGATACTCACGGTGAGTCGCCGTCTACAAGATTTCATGCGAAACCCTCAACAATTTATAGATATGTCTACAGAGGCCATCAATCGCACTAAACGTCTCGCTCTAATAGATGGCATTAAGTACCACAAAGTGGGTGATGAACATTACTTCGCGCAAGAATTGTTCGAGCAGGAAGAGCTTAAAGGCTACCTTAAGAATACTGTTAAAGCCGATAAATCTGTTTATGAGCGCGTAATTTACGATTCTGCTGGTGTCGAAAAAAACTTTGCCGAAGATTTAGAGAACAATGAAGCCGTAAAAGTTTACGCTAAACTGCCATCGTGGTTCACCATCCCGACCCCTCTCGGATCATACAACCCAGATTGGGCTATTCTTGTTGAAGATGAAGGTCAGGAAAAATTGTATTTTGTTGTAGAAACGAAGGGAAGTAATTGGTGGGATGATCTACGTCATAAAGAAGGCGCAAAAATCAGATGCGGTGAAAAACACTTTGAAAAAATCGCCACTACCGAAAACCCCGCAGAATACATAAAAGCCACTAACGTCGAAGACGTCATGAGCCATATGAACAATGAAAGATAATTGAAGATGGAAAAAGTAAATATCTCTTTAGAAAACTGCTATGGCATCAGGTCTCTCGAACATGTGTTTGATTTTAGTGAAAAGAAATCATATGTGGTTTACGCCCCCAATGGAGTCATGAAAACGTCGTTTGCCAAAACTATGGATGATTTGAGTCAAGGCAAGGATTCGGAAGACAGGATTTACAAACATAGAGAAACCACTAGAAAAATTACGGATGAAAATGGAGAAGACATAACCCCAGAACAAGTCTTTGTCGTTGAGCCATATAATGAAGGATATAAATCTAAAAGAATTTCTACTCTCCTTGTTAATAAGGCTTTGAAACGAAAATATGACGACCTTCATGATGAAATTGATGAGAAAAAAGAAGCTCTTTTGAAGGAAGTAAAAAAATATTCTGGCCTTAAAAAAGATGTTGAGGAAATTTTATCAGAAGCAATAACCCACGATAAGAAGAAGTTCTTTTTATCATTAAGCCGACTTAAAGATGAAGTACAAGAAGGTAAAGCATCCCAACTTGGGGAAATACATTACCCTACAATATTCAATGCAAAAGTTCTTGTGTTATTGGAAGATGATGATTTCAGAAGTAAATTAAATGACTATATTAACATATATGACCAGCTAACAGCATCCTCGACTTTCTTTAAAAAGGGTGTCTTCAACCACAACAACGCTGATGACATTGCAAAAAACTTAAATGCTAATGGCTACTTTAAAGCAGACCATACGGTGAACATTCTTGTCGCTGGTGAAAAGCAAGAAATATCAAACACTAGTGATTTGCAGGCTGCGATTCAACTCGAAAAAAATGCTATTCTTGAAAATGAGGATTTGGCAATTTCTTTTGAAGCCATCGATAGTAAGCTTAAGAAAAACATCGACCTCAAAAAGTTTAGGGATTACATTGAACAACATAAGTTCATTCTTCCAGAGTTAGACAACTTAAATAGATTTAGGCAAAACCTGTGGGTAGCCTATTTAACCAAAAGTCTTGATAGCTTTACCAACCTGATGGAGATTTATGAAAACGGTAAAAAAGAGATTGAGAGCATCGTTAGTAAAGCAAAAGAAGAAAAAACAAAATGGCTGGATGTAATCGGAATTTTCAACAAGAGATTTTCAGTGCCTTTTGTAGTTAGTATGGAAAACCAAGATGAGGTCATTCTCAATAGTGATGCTCCTAACATAAAGTTTAAATTTCAAGACAATGAATCCGAAGACCAAATCCCAGTAGAAGAAAAAGACTTACTCGAAGTTCTCAGCAATGGTGAAAAGAGGGCTTTATATATTTTGAACATTATTTTTGAAGTTGAGGCAAGAAAAGAAGCAAATCAAGAAACACTTTTTATTGTTGATGATATTGCAGATTCGTTTGATTATAAAAACAAGTACGCAATAGCCGAGTACTTGAAAGACATTTCTCTCGGACATAATTTTTTCCAAATAATTCTATCGCACAATTTTGATTTCTATAGAACAATAAGTAGTAGACTTGATCTTGGTAGAGAACAAAAACTCCATACGGTTAAAACAGGAACTTCCATTAAATTCATTCAAGAAAAATATCAAAACAATCCATTTAACCACTGGAAAAACCACTTAGATTCAAATGACATTATGTTAGTTGCTGCTATCCCTTTTATAAGAAATTTAGCGGAATATTGTGGTTTCGATGAACATTTTCAAAAGTTGACCTCTTTACTTCATCAGAAACAAGATACAAATGACATAACCATTTTCGACCTTGAAGCAATTATTCGTGATGTCCTCAAAGATAAAAATACTATCTCACTACCTAACGGCACTAACAAAGTTAAAGAACTGATATACAACTTGTCTAGTGAAATAGCCTCGGAAACAGATGAACAAATTGATCTGGAGAAAAAAATTGTGCTTTCAATTGCCATTCGTTTGAAGGCAGAGAACTATTTAATCTCCAAAATTAATGACCAACCTTTTGTTGATGAGATCACTAAAAATCAAACTTTTAAATTGATACAAAAATATAAAAATAATCATCCTACACAAAAGGAACAGATTAAAACAATAGAACGAGTGAACTTAATGACGCCCGAAAACATACATCTAAATTCATTTATGTATGAGCCAATATTAGATATGTCATCAGATCACCTTAAGGCATTGTTAGCTGATACTGATGCTTTGTCTGATTCAAATCAGGCAAGTTCATAAGTTTACAGAGCATTGATAATATTTTCCCTTTACTCTATGGGGTCTAGGGGAGAAATGAAATCTCCCCTAGTCGTAATCCAACGCGATGAAGTTGGCGTGCCATCCAATCCGCGTAGGGTTGGCCTCAATGGCATTGTCTCAAAGAATTTGCCCCAAGGAACTTGTCATGGGGTTTTCAGGGGAGCACGAAGGCTCCCTTGAATGGTGATACAACGGCCAAGCGTTGTCATGGTGTTGTGAGTGCCTATATGGCCTGAACATCACCATTATGCAGGGGGTATCCAACAGGGGGGCGGCGTCTAAGCCCTCTCTTTGGCAAGAAGTGTGGTACTACCACACACATCTTGCGCTTAACTTAAGCGTTCAATAAGCGATCTGCTTGCATTTTTGGAGCAGTTAATAATATACGATAAATATCAGCGTCTAACTCGCCCTCCCCGTAGAACTTACATGTTGCTCTATCATCCGCTGTACGGCGAGCAAATACAGGAAATGCTAAATGCTGCCCTTTGTTATAAACGACCATAAAATTTCCAGAATACGACGATAGTTTATCATTGCCATTTGGATATGGTGAAAAATCATGTATGGCCGAAAAACGAAGTAACTCATGACTTTCAGCTTTGCCTATCATTACAACATTCATGTTAAATGGAATAACAAACCCTGTTTCGACTTCTTTGATCTTTAACTTTGTGATTTCATCGAAGTAATCTTGTGTGTCGGTATAAATCAAAGATTTGCCAAACCTTTCAAATTTTGTCACAGAACGAATATATGTTTTTGATTCTATTGAAGTCCAAGCCTTGCGGTAAGCGTAAAATGTGCCTTCAAGACTAGTCAATATATCATCGTCGAATTTAGTTTTGGGAGCACCAAAATTTTGCAAAAACGCTCCTATCAAAGGAGATAAATTATGACTGTTGTCAGTCAGAGGTTCTTCAACAAGTAACTGCGTTCCAAAATCTTTACTCTGCAATAAAAAATTATACATGAGGCCAGCAGAGTCATATCTCATTTGAGATGTTTTTGGATCGTAATCATCTCTGTAGCGTTCAATTGTTGCTCTAGAAATTTCCACACCTGAATCTTTTGTAAATCCAAGTATCATTCCTTTTTTTCTAGCATCGTTAATTTTGTGCATTAATTTTGCAGAACTAATGCCTTTTGTTTGCAATTCATTCAAAGCATCAATCAGAGCAATCTTCTGCTCCAAACTACCATTATATTGCATTCCATCTCCTTTGCTCAAATATGCTCAATATGTTGCACCATGCCGCACCATAAGCAAGACAGAACAAGGGTTTCAAGGATATAGTGATCTTGAAATTGTAACAAAATGAAGAAAAAGGTAAAAAATCTCGATCCTAGATTTGTCATATAAATCAATATCTTCGAGAATTTATGCCAATTATTTTGTGCAGTGCAGCATAGAAAGTCAGAAATATACACCTAAAAAAATGGTAAAATAGAGTAATAGCAAGGGTTACAAGGCATATGAAAGATAAAGACAAAATATTGATTGAAGGTGAATTGGGGAATGCATTTAGCAATTCGTCCTCATTACTTGATGCCAATATTGATGCTCTTATTCGTCACCTTGCACGAATTGCTGCTGAAAATGATTATAAAAAGCTTCAAAAAACAGGCAAGATTCCCTATAGTTCCTTAAAACAAAAGAGGAACAATTATGAATAGAGTTGCCATATATGCACGATACTCATCTGATTTACAGACAGATAAATCAATAGAAGACCAAATCCGTACTTGTATGGATCGTGCCGAAGCCGAAGGTTGGAGCGTTACTAAAGTCTATTCTGATCATGCAATATCAGGAGCAAGCTTATTGCGCCCAGACATTCAAAGCTTGTTACAAGCCCTCCAGAACAATGAATTTGATGTTGTGCTTACCGAAGCCCTTGACCGTCTTAGCAGAGATCAAGAAGACATTGCTCATATCTATAAACGGGTAAAATATGCAGATTGCCGTCTAATCACCCTATCTGAAGGTGAAGTTGATGAATTGCATATTGGCCTTAAAGGCACAATGAACCAGCTATTCCTGAAAGACCTTGCTCGTAAAACGCATCGCGGCCTGCAAGGCCGTGCGCTTGCGGGTAAAAATGCGGGCGGCAAAGCGTATGGCTATGATGTCATTCATAAAATGGGTGCTGACGGTGAGCCAATTCGCGGTGGCCGTAAAATCAATAAGCAACATGTTGCTGTTATTATTCGTATCATGGAAGACTACGTTAAAGGTAAGTCGCCAAGAAAAATCGCGTTTGAACTAAATGAGGAAAAAGTCCCTAGCCCAACTAATAAGGGCTGGTCGCAAAGCACAATTAACGGCAACCGCAAACGTGGGACTGGCATACTCAACAATGAATTATATATCGGTAGGCTTGTTTGGAACCGTATGCGCTTTGTAAAAGACCCAGATACAGGCAAACGTACTTCTAGGCCTAATGACCCAGAAAATATAATCACTGTAGAAGTCCCCGAAATGCGTATCGTGCCACAAGAGCTTTGGGACAAAGTAAAAGCTAAACAATCAAACCTTGATCTGTTGCCAAATTTCTCGGCTAAACAACGTCCACCTAAACTATTCTCGTTTCTTCTTAAATGTGGAGAATGCGGTGGAGGTTATTCAAAGATTTCTAAAAAGCATTATGGCTGTTCAACATCGCGCAACAAAGGCACATGTAGCAACCGTTTGAGCATAATGGAAACAAAGCTTGAAGAACGGGTGCTAGGTGCATTGCAAAACCGCTTGATGAATCCAAAGCTGTGTAAAATATTCTGCGAAGAATATACTTCCCATATCAATAAAATTCGTATGGAGCGAAACTCGTCGCTTACAAACTATCAAAATGAATTTGATCGTAATGAGAGAGAGATTGAAAAACTTCTAAATGCTATAGCGACTGGAATTGACCCTCTTAGGGTAAAAGATAAAATAAATTCTCTGTCCGAACGATGCAAAGAATTAGAAAATTATTTGGACACTACAGAAGAAGCCCCAGTGCTAATCCATCCTAATATGGCGCACCGTTTCCATGTCGAAGTTCAAAACCTAATTAAATCACTTAACAATCCAGAGCACCGAGACGAATCGGCAAGCTTGATTAGGGAGTTAATTGAAAAGATTGTCCTCACCCCCAATGAGGATAAGAGTGCCTTGGTAATTGATCTGTATGGTAATCTTGCGGGTATCCTGCAAACTGCCCAGAAAAATGACCCTAGGCTTAACCTTAAACCCTCTGGAACCCTTGATTATACAAGGCTTACAGAGATTAAGCAGGCTAAGTTGGTTGCGGGGGCGACAAACCCCCTAGACCTACCTCTATATGAGGTAAGCAAGGGTAAGTTGGTTGCGGGAGTAGGATTTGAACCTACGACCTTCAGGTTATGAGCCTGACGAGCTACCGGGCTGCTCCATCCCGCGTCAAATACGTAGAGGTCATATAATGAACCCTAGAGTATATTGCAAGCCTGCTATTTGCAGACATGCATATCCACCATCGAGAAACTCAATAATGGAATGATTTTATTCATAAAGGAGTTGGTTTCATCATCTCTTTGGCATGCCGGGCAGCGACTTACTCTCGCGTGCCTTAAGACAGACTACCATCAGCGCAAAAAAGCTTAACGACCGAGTTC